>LLBZ010009174.1_pt4 | contig 31224 bp, 31 predicted proteins | sample 1489421 | NCBI WGS metagenome assembly LLBZ01 (sample SAMN04092657, study PRJNA295927) | soil metagenome | biome: Soil prokaryotic community; feature: Bulk soil; isolation source: soil from tomato rhizosphere | host: tomato cultivar Moneymaker | place: South Korea | collected 2011-11-01 | reverse complement strand
ACGGCTATTTGACGGCTATTTGACACTAACCAAATTCGCTATATCATTTGGTACGGCCATCGAAGCCAAATCTAGTAATGGTCCATACCAAATACCGAATATGATCATAAATCCCAGTGCAAATAATAACACCGCTACCACGGGCCGGGGTTCCTTTTGTCTCACCCGATTCTCTCCTTCCTCCAGGTACATTTTTCTAATAATCCATGCATAGTATCCCAATGATAGTGCACTGTTAAGTACTCCCGCTATCGCCAGATATGGTCCCCACCATACCTGCTCTCCACTGTCAATTGCTGCTCCAAAAATCAGATATTTACCCCAAAAACCGTTAAGCGGAGGTACACCTGCCAGTGCCAATAATGCAATAGCTAGCACAAGGGCGGTAATTGGCATTCTGTAGCCTAGTCCCTTGTACTTGTCTAATGTATACCCTGCTAAAGTAATAATAACTCCAGCCGCTGCAATAAATGCTGCCGACTTCATTACTGCATGATTCATTATTTGAAGCAAAGATGCATCCAATCCGAAGTTAGAATATGGGGCTACTGCAAGTCCTATCAAAATATAGCCCGCCTGAGCAATACTGGAATAGGCTAAGATCCTGGGGATAGACTTCTGAGTTAATGCCCCAAGATTACCCAAAGTCATTGTAAATATCGCTATGATGGCAAGGGTAAATGTCCAATGCACGTTTAGTGCAATTAATCCGATAACAATAACTCTGATGGCCGCAGCAAATCCAGCTTTTTTGGTTCCAGCTGCAAGCAAAGTGGCTATTGTAGTAGGTGCTCCAGAATAAGTATCTGGTAGCCACATGTGAAACGGAACTAATCCCATCTTAAACCCAAATCCAGCAATAAATAATCCTACTGCCAATAGTGCGAAGGGCATCAATTGGGGATTCAGTTCGGTCATTGCAACAATTGAATCGTAAATATTAGTAGTACCTGTCAAACCATACACGATTCCCATGGCTAGAATAATTATAGCAGATGAAAGGGCACCAAACAAAAAGTACTTGATGGATGCTTCATTTGATACCGGGTCCCTCTTATTAAAAGCAGCAAGAGCATATGTCGGAATAGACATCAATTCCCAAGCTACTAGTAACATCACGAAATCTGTAGAGTATCCTATAAGTATCATACCGATACTAGATAGCAATATTAATGAATAATAAGCCGCATGGTTACTTTTCTTCTTCATATAACTCCAGGAAGAAACAGTCACCATTATGGAAACTATCAGAAAAGCTATCGAAAAGAATGCACCAAAAATATCATCTGCAATTACACCGCTATTCGTAAGTGAAAGTGCCGGAAGATTCTCACCAGAGAAGATTCTATAGATTACAACAGCCAGTGCTAATGCAAGCGCCCCAAAAGCAATGGCACTGTAAACCTTATTTTTAGAACCTCTCTCCTTATTGAGAGCATCTAAGACTGGTATTAATAGAGCTACACTCCCCAAAATTATGGTTACTAAAGCAGGTGTTGAAAAGATATCAATCATTGTAACTCACTCATTCTCCTTTTAACTCAATAATAACATGGTAATTAGTATTATGCCCGCGGAGAATACATATAGATATGTTTGTACGTTACCAGATTGTGCTGCCTTAGCCACTTTAGACATGAAAACCATTGAATGCTGTACAGATGGATTGATTCCATACATTAGTATATTTTCAAAGTATTTGTTGACTCGCCTATAAAAACCTAGGGGAATTACTACGCCTAACCAATACAAAAGCGAGTTAAGATACCACCTATTGTAGAGGAATTTCCACAAAGCCTTTGATACGACGTTTTCGTTGATTTTGTGTGGATCTGCAGCTCTTTTGATATAGAAAAGATATCCCAGAAATCCACCTATACCAAACGCAGAAACAGAAGCAATGACGGCTAGGGGGTTTAATTCCAAAGCATCTTGTGCTTCAGCATGGCCTTCAGCTTGTTGCTGTTGTTGTACAGCAACATCCTCATTTTCTGATACCACCGCCAAAGGTTCAATTCCACCCCCTTCAACAATACCAAAAGAAGTAGCAAGGTAGATTGAAAAGAGATGGTGAAGTTGTCCTTCAAAAGCAAATCCTACTAAACCTATTGCTATAGAAGCAATCGCCAATACTGCAAATGGCATCCACATCAATTGGTTTACTTCCCTTATATGATGCCCTTTGTTTTCGATATTTGTTACATTTTGGCTGGGTTTACCAAAGAATACTAGTCCGACCATTCTGAATGTATAGAAGGCAGTCATTACCGCTACAGTAATCGCTATGAAAAACAAGTATGAAGAAAATTCATAATTAGATTCTAAAATAGAAGCAAAAATTGCATCTTTGCTCCAGAATCCGGACGTAATCAGCGGTGCACCAGCTAAAGACAAACTTGCCAGCAACATGAAGATATATGTTTTTCTCATGTTCTTCCGCAAGCCACCCATATCATTCATGAATCTCGAATGTACCGTATGAAGAATAGCACCAGCGGCCATGAAAAGAGAGGCCTTGAATAAAGCATGGCTAATTAAATGGAAAAAGCCTGCAGTATACCCATCTACAAAATTTGTGCTTAAACCAGCTATACCCAAAGCTAGCATCATATAACCTATTTGGGAGCCAGTAGAGTATGCAAGTACTTTTTTTATTTCAGGATTTACCAACGCTTGTGTTGCTAGTAACATAGCAGTAATCGCTCCAACCCAAGCGACTATTTCAAAGAATTGTTGCATATTGAATACAGACAGTGCAAAGAACAAAGGTCCTATGCGTGCAACCAAGAAGACACCTGCCTTTACCATTGTTGCCGCATGGATTAATGCTGAAACAGAAGTTGGGCCAGTCATGGCTTCTAATAACCATTCATTTAATGGAAATTGAGCAGACTTGCCTATGGCGCCTCCAAATATTAGAACAGCGGCGGGCACCAGCAAATTCTGTTGCATCATCTCATGAGCCCAAGTTTGGTCTGCAAGCAGTTCTCTAAATCCAAACGTTCCTGCATACATGAATATCATAAACATGCCCGACAACATCATTATGTCACCAGCGCGATTAAGCAAAAAGGCCTTTATGCCTGCATGTGTTGGAGAGGTCCATTGAGGTATCCCCCATACAGTGTGTCCCTCCTTACCCACATAGTCTTTCTTTCTGTCCTGATACCAAAATCCAATCAGAGCATAAGATGCTAAACCTACACCTTCCCATCCAAAGAAAACCATCAAGAGATTATCAGACAACACAATTAACTGCATTGATCCAATAAAGAATAACATAAAGAACCAATATCGAATAAGTGACTTTTCTTTGTGCATGTACGAGACTGAATACACAAAAATGGCAGCAGAGATCCAAGCCACAAGATTACTCATTATAATGGCCAAAGGATCGGCTAATACCCCAGCTTCGAGGTTAAGCGCTGAAAACCAAGGAATTTGACTATGAATCTCACCATTTGACAATCCAACAGGAAGAATACTAAGAGCCAAAAATGCGCTTATTAAGGAGAAAGCTACCGCTACATAACTCTTCATTTTCTCGCTTTTTTTCCTTAAAAGTGGAATAAGTGCAGCTCCAATAAACGGGGTCATCCAAACAAGCCATGCATTAACCCCCAAGCCCTCAAATCCAATTGCGTCTACCATTTCAATCTACCTATATTGTAACATAGGAAACCAAATGGTTACCCGAAATTAAATGTGTCTTTTGCGTCTGCGGAGTTCCTAATGTATTAGTAACATTATTAACCCCGCCACTTTGCTCTTCACTTGCACCATTGCCCAACGTAGTATTCGTTTGGTTATTATTTTGAGATGAAGCAGCTCCGATCTTTACCGGTTTCAATTCATTAGGAGATTCATCATACAGATTCTCAACATATGCAATTATTGGCTTGTAAAGCAAATCTGGATACAAACCAAGAATCAAAGTAAGAGAAGCCAGTATTCCCATTGTAATTAAAACATACTTACTCGATTCTCGAACATTTTTTAATGTTTCTGGCACTACACCATAGAATATCCTCTTATACATCCACAAGATATATGCAGATGTTAATATTGTAGCAGAAATGGCCAAAGCAAAGGAGACAGCTTTCAAAGAGCTCCAGTCAACAACGGCATTCTGCAATGCTCCATTAAATAAAACCCATTCTGACATGAATCCGCTTGTAATGGGTACACCGATAATTGTTAGTCCGCCGATCATGGCAAAAACAGCAGTATAGGGCATTTTGCCTCCTAATCCACCTAATTTATCCATGTTACGTGTTCCAGTTTGTAAAATTACAGCACCTACCATCATAAACAACAATCCCTTTCCCAAAGCATGAGTCACATACATGAATATTGCGCCACTTATTCCAAGAACGCTTTCAGAACCAATTCCAAACAGAAGATAGCCCATGGAACTGATACTTGAATAAGCCAATACTCGTTTGATATCCTTTTGCATCAATGCCATGGCTCCACCGTATATCATCGTGATCAATCCCCAAATATTGATGTAAATTGCATAGTCTGAATAGTTTCCAGGTCCAGAAAGAAGATCTATCCAAATTCTGATAAGACCATAAGCTCCGATTCCCGTCATCGCAGAAGAAATTAAAACTGTTATCGGGGTGGGAGCATCTGTATAAGTATCTGGTAGCCAAATATGCACCAAAAAAGCACCAAGTTTGACAGCGAACCCAATAATTAAGGCAGCAACAATTACTGCAATCCATGCCGAGGGGATCTGGGAAACATTAGCTTTTACGACATCATAGTCAAAGCCGCCAGATAAAAAACCCATAGCCATCAAACCTAGTAACATGATGACGGCTCCTACATGGGCCCAAAAGAAAAACATTAATGAAGTTCTTCTTCTCTTACCATATCCAAAAAAAGCTATTAAAAAGAAAGAAGGAACGAGCATTAATTCAAAAAATACATAAAATTCAAATAGATTAGTTGCTAAAACTGTGCCCAACATTCCCATTGCAAATACAAGATAAAGTGAATAATACAATCCCAGTTGTTCATTAAGATATGATTTTTGATCGGTTGTCAGTACTAAACTTGACATAGACTTGCCATCCTTTGCGGAATATAGTTCACTTTCCGCATCATCATAATAAGAACTATCGGTGGTGGATTTTGAATGTTTAAGCTGGTCAAATTGTATCAAAATTTTTCTCACCATATAAGGCTTTGAATAAATTACAATTACTGTAGATAAGAGATAAATTGTGATTGCAAATGGAATACTTAATCCATCTAGCTTTAATCCGAAATGGCCTAATTGACTCCAATCAAATATTTCTTGATAAGAACCCCCAGAACCTAGGTCAATACACGGAATAATTACTAATGTAGTGGATATAGCTAAAATTCCAAAAGTTAACCACGTTGTAATATTAATTCCCTTACGTCTACCTAAAAAATATACTACCGGAGATAATATCAAGGGCATAAATGTTGCCACCATAAGATAATAGGAAGAATCCACCATCTACATTCTCTTGCTCCGAATACCCCTACCTCAACGACATTAACTCCTTTTATATATTATACGGTTGAATAAAGAGAAAAAAGAAATATTTATTTGAAAAAATATATTAATTTTTGAGATTCTTGTACTCTGTAATATCTATATCTTTATAGAATCGGTAGGCTACAATGATAATTCCTAATCCCACTGCGACCTCTGCTGCAGATATAGCTATTGAAAACAATACAAAGATCTGACCCTCAGGACTAGGCAGCATCCTTGAAAATGCAATGAGCGCGAGATTAACTGCATTCGCTATCAATTCGATTGAAAAAATTAATCGAAGTGCATTTCTTTTTACAACTAAACCGTAGATCCCTATCGATATCAGGATTATTGCAATATAAAGAAAATCAGTTGGTTGGTTCATTTCGCTCCTCAATATCCTCCCTTCTAGCCAATGCCAATGCCCCGATCACGGCACTCGCTAATGTTAAAGCCAAAACAATCAGTACGGGAGAGTAATATGTTAATAACCCTTTCCCTATCGCCTGGACATCAAATACAGGGGCATTCTCGTTGAATTTAAGCTGTGTGACGGTCGAGTTCCCAAGAATGGAACCAGCCATTACTAAAAAGCCTAATCCCAACAAAATTCCTGCAATTTTTCTTTTCCTAGTCTCTTTTTTTGTAACAGTATTTGGTGCCCGAACTAGCATTACAGTAAAAATAATGAGTACCGCTACAGCTCCCACGTAAACTGCAATCTGAAACATGGCAACAAACGGTGCATCCAAAATAATAAAGTAACCGGCTATTCCCAACATCGATATTGCTAGTGCGATTCCACCGTACAGTAACTCTCTGCTCTCAAGAGATAGGATAGCTGAACCAACAGTAATAATTGATAATCCAATGAAAACACTATCGACCATGATAAGCACCACGTTTACCTATTTTTATCTCTACTTCCCCATCGTATTTTGGCTTAACTGCTAATTGTGCTGGAGTATAAATCAAATGAGATTTTGTATAGGATGATAGCTCAAAGTCATCAGTCATATATAAGGCATAGAATGGACAAGCATCAACACATAAACCACAGAAAACACACTTGCCATAATCTATTTGAGGCATTATAGATTTTTTATTTTGCTTCCATTGTTCATCTACTTTAACCATAGTTATGGCCTCAGCAATACCCTCACAAGCTATAGCACACAATTGACATCCGGTACATTTGTCGTGAAATAGGATATGTCTACCTCGAATCCCAGCGATTCCAACTCCTTTTTTTGGATCAAACTGGTAACCGTCACCAACAAATTTTAATTTTTCTTGTGGATAACGGAAGGTAAATCTTTTCATAACAACATGTTTTGTACCCGACTGTAGTGCTTTAATATAACCTGTAGCAGTGTTCATCTTATTGAAATCAATCCTCCCGGTCCAATAACTCCACCGTAAATCAACATCAATACGATGAACAGATTTATGAATGTTAAAACAATCAACTTGTACCATCCAGTATGCAAAAGAATATCGATTCTAATTCTTGGATTGATACCTCTTATGATCAGCATCAATAATATTACGATAATAGTTTTTATCATAAACCAAAATATACTATTTACTGTCACTGGATTGTAAAGCCCATCTAGTGCGAGCATTTGTAGAAGAGGCAGATTAGAGTCATGTGCTCCGGGTATTAATTCAGGTGGGAAAATTTGTGGGCCACTCCAACCACCTAGGAAAAGAACTACAAATAATCCCGCTAAGGCATATAATTTAAGATAACTTCCTAGCTGGATTAAACCATATAGCATTCCAGTGGTCTCAGTTAACCAACCTGCAACAATTTCACTCTCTGCTTCCGGTAAATCAAATGGAATTCTTTCAAGTTCAGCCAATGAGGATATAAAGAACACAAACGCATTGATTGGAAGTATAAATATATTCATAAAAAGATTTTGTGATCTTGCGATTTCTGTAAGATTGAGCGAGGAGGAGAGTATGACAACAGGTAATGCAGACAGGAAAAATGGAATTTCAAAGGCGATCATTTGATGTAATGCCCTCAATCCACCAATGAAGGGGTACTTGCTGTTACTTGCCCATGAGAACAAGAGTGCAATCAAAGGGAAGAATCCTAAAATGGCAAAGGCAGCAATCAAGCCTACGCTCACATCTGCCACTACCCATCCATCAGCAACCGGAATTAATGCTACAACTGCTGCAGCAGTTGATACGAACATTATAGGTGCAAGCCAAAATATCGGTTTATCGGATCCTGAAGGAACAATGATTTCCTTTGTGAGTAGTTTTAATCCATCCGCTAACAACTGGAATATACCCTCAACTTTTCCTGCATAAAGGGGTCCAACACGTAGTTGCATTTTAGCCAAAAGTTTACGTTCAATAAATATGGTAGCTGCTGCTATTAATGCTGCAAATCCAAATCCAGGGAAGATAGCCGCTCTGAACAAATCAGTATGGATGAAGAATTGTACTACGGGTAATGTTCTAGAGGGATCGACCATCATAGAAAAAAAGAGATATGGAGTTAATACCTCTCCATCAACTTCAGGTAATGGCACATAGAATAAGACAAAAAATATAATTGGAAGTATAAGTAACGTTACTAACGCAAGGATTACAAAAACAAGCCATACTATACTGCCAACAAAGTTTCCAAATCTGAAATCTGGAGTTAGAGAACCCATTATCTGTCAGCCTCCACAGGCCAATAATTCAAAGACCAATATATAGCAGGCATATCCCCAAGTTTTGAACCAGTAAGCAAGAATGGCAGTGCAAGCAAATTTCTAAATGAACCTACAGATGCTTTCACCCTATATGGTTTAGGCGAACCATCACTAACTACATGGTATCCCAATGCACCTCTTCCAGATTCCACCCGCTTGTAGGTTTCGCCCGGAGAGCTCTTTATATTAAACTGCAATTTCTCCCGAACGTCTCCTGATTCAGGCATCTTGTCAATAAGCTGTCTGATAATGTGACAAGATTCTCGCATGTCAAGTAGTGGTACATATGCCCTTGCAAACGAATCACAGGTTTTCATATACTGTACTTGAAAATCAATCTCGTTGTAAACGTCATACGGTTCTACTTTTCGCACATCGAAAGGTACTCCAGAAGCCCTCAATACAGACCCAGTTACCCCCAGTTTTATTGCATCTTCTTTTGTTAATATTCCAACTCCTTCTGTTCTCTGCCTTAATAATGGGTTATTAAAAAAGATGTCTTCATATTCCTTTAATCTTTTTTCAAAATAATTAACCTGTGCCAAGCATTTTTCTTTAAAATTATTGGGAATATCACACCTAACTCCACCAGGAATACTAAAAGCATTAGTAATTCTTGCACCAGTCAAACGCTCAAGTAAATCAATCAGCAATTCCCTATCACCGGCCGGCCACATAAACATTGTAGAATGTCCCAGAAAAATACCATAAATAGCCAACCAGTAAAGAGTGTACGATAATCTGCTTAACTCAGATGCCAAAGCACGTATGAACTGTCCTCGTCGAGGAACAGTAATTCCCACAAGATCTTCAACCGCTAAACTATATGAATAAGTAATATTACAAGAATCATGTATTACGGGACGTTCCAAGTGAGGAATGTTCTGAAAATGATTTCGGTATTCACACATTTTTTCATGTCCCCTATGCACGTAACCAGGATCTGGATCGACGTATACAATATAGTCACCATCCACTTTGATAACGAACCTAAAATGTCCTGAGCCTGGATGTTGTGGCCCAACACTTAAAGTCATTAATCGATCTTCTTCTGTTTCCCTTGTTATCTGAAGCGCCAATTTTTTTGCTTCACTTATTTTCTCTTCTATATTACTCATTTCATTTATCTCCCCTTGATTCTAAAGTCCTTTCGAAGTGGGGGTATATCTGCCCAATCTTCAGGTAGGATAAACCGTTCATTTCGTGGATGACCCAGAAAGTAAACACCCAACATTTCATAAGTCTCACGCTCATGGTATTCCACACTAGGGAATATATTTATCAAACTATTAGATTTTGGATCGTCCCTGTTAACGCGGGTTGACAAAATAACAATGTATGGGTAGTAATCGATATTACTGTAAGAACCCAAATGATAGTTGAGTTCAATTTCATTGTCAGCAGGATAATCTGTTCCTGAAGCAGATTCGGCATGATCAAAACCATGATTGTTTCTTAAGAAAAGGGCAGTCTCAACCAAATTTTCTGGTTTCACCATTATTTTTGAGCGATATTCCTTTTTGTAAACTATTTTTGCGTTATCACCAAAGTTACTAATTATCGACGTAAGTAAAGTATTAGATAGCGGGTAATTCGAGTCTTCTTCTTTAAGTGATATCTCATTTTCCTGTGTGGTTTTTGTAGAGTTTTTATCCATTACTTTATTTTCGACCTTTTAATTTTTTCTTGCAATAGCATAGTTCCCTGTATCAACGTCTCTGGTCTTGGTGGACATCCAGGAACATACACATCTACAGGTATGATGCTATCACAACCCGGCAAGACATTATAAGAATCCAAATATAGTCCCCCAGTAATTGCGCAAGCACCCATGGCTATCACATACTTTGGTTCAGGCATCTGATCGTAAACCATTCTCAATCGGGGTGCCATTTTTCTAGTTACCGTTCCTTGGACCACTATAAGGTCGCATTGACGCAAGGATCCAAAAGCTTCAAGAATACCAAATCTCTCAGCATCATATCTTGGACTTGATACTGCTCCAAATTCAACACTACAACAAGCAGTTTCTAAATGAACCGGCCATAATGACCAAACACGACCCCAATTTATAGCATATCCGAGGGGTTCATCCAAAGCTTTTACAAGCACATCACCTAGCTTTGATACTAAAACATTAAAATTGGTAGGGTTAACGAGATCTTTTATCATACCTCTACACTTGATAGTATTTAGAATTCAAGTTATTAATACCTATTGGGGTTCTATGATTTACCATATACCTTTCCTCCCAGCCAAGAACAGGGCATAACCCATCGCAGCGAACATGATTCCAAGGAAACCGATCATTGGCAACGTTGCCTCTTTAGGTATAGAAAAGAAGGTAGTTCCCCATGCATATAGAAATATCGACATTACATCAAAAACAACAAACATAAGGATATACGAATAATACTGCATCATAAAATGTGATCGTCCTTCTCCCGAAGGAACTTGACCACATTCCATAGGCAGAAATTTTACTGGATTATGCCTCCTTCTTGTCATTAGTAGTCTAGATAAGACTATCGAAGGGACTCCAGCTAAAATTCCAAACCCAAATAAATATAAGATTGGAAGAAATTGAGTCGCGGTTTCTCCTGCCAAATTAAAATTGGCTGAGAATAGAAGATATAAATATCTTTATATTAATTCATTTCCCCATTGAAAATTCATCATGTAATTGGACAATTTTTACTAACGGGGCAGTCCCTTGATTAGAGAAATATGAGGTGTATTTACGGTATTTTATAGACGTGTGATTTTAAAAGTCACTAAACATGTGGGATACCATTCTACCACTAGAGTTGTGGGAAAAGCTCAACCATGCACCGCATAGAATTCTTCATGTTCAATTCTCTTTTATATTAGATATTTAAGGGTAATTCATTAGAAATTGGTGTCACTGGGGTCACTTTGCACCATGAAGTGCTAATTTTTCATAAGACGTATATGGTATCTAATTAATTATGTACATAATTTTTAAAAGGCATTCGAGGGAAGTCGAATAGTCCATAGTTCTAAGGATCCCAAACTGAGGGTCCCCTCGTGGATGGTTTAAGGCTTCCATACTGTGTCATATTCTAATCTTAAAGAGATTGACTAAAACCATCTATGGCTGAACCAGTTCGAAATACAGGTTAGTACTCAATGATAAGACTCTTTACAACGAAAATACTTGATTCAATACTAATGTCAGGCACAGGTTTATTACTTGAGAACGAGATTGAATAATTGTTTTGCCAGTAATTTCGGATGGTTTAAAGCAACTTTAAGCATTTTGGACGTGGTGAAGTCTGATTTTATGAAATCGAGAAACTCATCAATGGTTAATCCTTTTATGATTTCGATTTCTTTGTCCCATTCAGAATCCGATAGACCAAGCCATCGTGCCTGTACTTTGAGTGCGGAATTTATTTTTTTCTCTAGTGATTTCTTATTAGCCATTTCATACTGTTTTAAAGATTCCAAGCTCGAGTTGTATGAGAGAGAATCTACCCCAACTTTTCCGGCCAATCTGCCAAATTCAATAGCGTATCGGATCCCTTCCAAAACTAGTGGATTTGCTTGGCCAACTGTATCACCCACCAAAATCATACCGTCGTATGTGCTTTTAGTCCTAAGCCCCTGATTAGGTATTAGACCAAAGTGAAATTCCAAAGGTTGAATTTTACCCAAACGATCAAGAGGAGTTACCTTTGCGGAAAGAAGTCCATTCAGTTTCTTTATAGGATCCACTTGAGAGTTAGGTTTGCCAATGCCTACTCCTATCCTCACTCTGTTTTCTGATAAGGGAAAAACCCATGCATAACCTGCTTCTGAATACTTACTCCCGACCATTAGTGTAAGTGTTGATTTATCAACTTTATCACAGTAACATTCGTACTCTGCTCCCGCCCCGTATCTTCTCCATTCGGTTACATAACCCAATTTTCTGGCAGCAAAACAGCCAAATCCGGAAGCATCTATTACCAAAAGTGATTCAACGGATTCCCGACCGGATGTCGTAGTGATTTTTAAAGTACTTACTTTAGAAATCGGATCCCTTGAAATATCAGTAACTTGGCTTTTTACATACAAATCAGCGCCTGTCGCCGCAGCTTTGCTTGCTAATAACTGGTAAGTTTTTCTCACATCCAGAACACAAGCCGTATCCTCTTTGCCATCTATGGCAATGTCATTATTAGGTGATATAAATTCAAAATTTCTTATAGGATTGTAATATTCATTTGAGACTTCATACTTTTCCATTTCTTTGATCCAACTTACACCGCTTGTCCTTATATTATGACCAAATGATGGATCCTTTTCAAAAAGGGCAACTTTAGCACCCTGTTTTGAAGCAGAATACGCCGCAGAGAGTCCCGCTGGACCACCTCCCACTATAGCAATATCATATCTCAAAGAATTTCCTTCAGATTTTATTCACAGCATTATAGTTTTATAGTTTTGCGAACAACGATGGCGGTTGATAAATAGAATCTTGTATCCTGTCATGCTTTCAATTTTAAATTGCATAGTTTCTGAATCGCAATTCTTGCAGCTAGTCATTCCCTATTCTCAGAAAAATATGATCACAAAAAAATCAGGACAAAACGATGACACAGATCAATTAACAAGATAACACTAGCGTTGACACGTACCAAGTCATAAGTCTATTTCAGGAGTATAAGTTTAAAAATTGTGACTCTATGATCTATAGCTCTAACAGTTAAATAAAAACGGGCGCTAATTACTAGCATAGTGATATTCTCACGAGGACGAAGCCAAGACGAGCCGATCAGAGAGACGAAAATTCTAAATGAAAATTTACAACATATAATAAAATCAATAGAAGAACTTAGTGACGAACAGAGAGAAATCGTGAAAAGGTTTAAGGTTGAGATGGAAAATTTTGTGACAGAAAGAACGCTCGATAGCTGTGTTAGAACATTGAACTCATCAATGCAGCTGGCCAATGTTAGGGAACAATTATTGGCTATTTATAAAGAATATATCTCCATCCTTGAAAGCGAATTAAGAATAGCACTCAAAGAAAAGCAGAACTAAATTGTATTAAAAGTCAATGACGATTTGGCAGTTTAAGATCTATTGACTGTATAACTATATTGCTCTATCGAAAATCTATCCTTAATTAAATAAAATCCTATTTTGTATAGTTCCCAATCCTTCTATAGAAATTTCTACAATGTCGTCGTGTTTGAGGTAACGAGGCTCTTTCATTGACATTGCAACTCCGGCGGGGGTACCGGTAGATATGATATCTCCGGGTTCAATTGTTATCAGATTACTTAAAGATGATATTATTTTTCGAATTGGTATAACCATATTACTACTAGATGAATTCTGTCGCGTTTCGCCGTTTACTTTGGTTGTTATTCGTAAATTTTGTGGATCGCTTATCTCATCCTTCGTAGTTATCCATGGACCACAAGGGGCAAAAGTATCAATGCTTTTACCCCGCGTAAATTGCTTATCTCTGAATTGTATATCACGAGCAGATACATCGTGAAATATCATATACCCGAAAACAGCATCTAGTGAATTCTCTTCAGTTACCTTTTTAATTCGTGAGCCAATTATGACCGCAATTTCAGCTTCATAGTCAAGTCTCTTTACGTAAGAAGGCGAAATAACATCGCCACAAGGCGAGTTGAGTGCAGTTCTTGGTTTTAAAAAGATAACTGGCTCTTCAGATGGCGTTAAACCAGCGTCTCGAGCATGATCATAATAATTAAACGCAAGACAAATAATTTTTGGAGGATTAGGAAGTGGGGCTAGCAATTCTACCTCTGAGAGTGGAAGTTCGAATTTTAGATCTTTTCCTGTTTCTTTGACCTCTGGTATCCAGCCTCCAAATAAGAATTCTTTTATCCTCGGAGGGATTGGAATTCCAGTTTCCTCCTGGATTTGTTCTTTTGTAATTATCTTTTTCCCATCGTCGGAAACTATACCGTATGTTTCCATTGAATTTTTGAATCTAACTCTTGCTATTTTCATGAATTTTATCACCTATGAGTAAAAATCGCAGTTGACTTGTCATCAACTTTACAAAATCCATATCTTACAAACTGAAATTGAGTGCCTAAAGGTAAATTTGATACATAAGACTCTGCATATCCTTTGTCTATAACTAGATTATTTTCATTGTAGCTTTCTCCAGTATACAAAGGTAAGGGTTTTAAAATGGTGTATTCAATCATATCCTTATCGGAAACCCACTGAATTTTGGGAATTTTATGACTGACCTCATTTCCCTTGTTAATAGCATGAATGACACACTCATTTGAATCGCCACCGATGCTGTCATTCTTTAATGCATCATTACTTAGAATTTCTATATTACATAAGTCCATTAATCTTAATGTATCTCCGGTTTTAATTCTAATTGCATCATCGTTAGATATATAAATTATATTTTCAACAGCGACCCTACGTTTACCCATATCTACTGTTGGATGGTTCTTAATTTCGACAGTTTCAACACCCAATGAATCAATACATATTCTAATAGGCTTTTTGACGAAAAACAATCTTGGAGATATCGGATCAATTAATTTCCTATTAAAGGATTCTAGAATTTCAATTGAAGGCTTGGTTTCAGATAATGTAATACTAAGAGACATTACAAATTTTCGTATTGCCTCAGGCAGGATTCCTCTTCTCTTCAGCCCCATTAACGTTGGTAGTCTAGGATCATCCCATCTCTGAATTATACCCTTTTCAATTAGCGGAGTAATCTTTCTTTTTGATACAGGTATCCCTTCAAATTCAAGGCGAGAAAATTCGATCAATCTTGGCTTCGGCAAGTCTAAATTATCCAAGATCGCATAATACAGCTCATTTCTGAGTTCATATTCTTTGGTTCTCATTGCATGGGTGACGCCGTCAAGGCTATCTTCGACTGGAGCCGCAAAATCATAAGTAGGCCAGAGAGAATATTTGGATCCTGTCCTTGGGTGATCACCATCTTTGATTATTCTAAAGAGAGTGGGGTCCCGCATAGCGGTATTTAAACTGGAAATGTTGCCTCTATATCGAAGTATAGCAGTGGAGCTGGTGGCACTACCTGTATCGTTACTTCTATCACCGACATAATTTCCATTTACCATTTCATTAAAATGTTGGAGGTTCTTTTCAACTGAATTTGAGACACAATTGCACGCAATAGAATTTATGCGATTTCTCTTTATCACTTCTGGAGCACAGGTGCAAACATATGCAAAATTTTTCTGAATCAATTTTCGTGCATATTCATACAACTTTTCTATATCATCGGATGTATTCTTGATAATTTGTGGTTTTACTCCTAGCCAGTCTAGTCCATCCTTGATAGCATCATAATATTCAACTTTTTCTTTTAATGGATTCGTATCATCATATCTAAGTATCAATTTTCCGTCGTACTTTTTGGCGTATTCTTCGTCTATTATGGCAGCTTTAGCGTGACCAATATGAGGATATCCATTAGGTTCTGGTGGAAATCGTGTTACAACGTTACCTTTTACGGCATCACTCAAATCTGGCAGTTGGAAATCCAAAATATTCTCTTTTGATTTAGATTCCCTTGAAGCATCACTATTTTCATGGTTTGTTACATGAGTTTGAGATCGATCCCGATCTTTACCATACTTATCGTTCTCTCTCATATAATCATTCTCCTTAGATAACAATTCGGAATACAAAGTTTTCTTGTTCTCTAAAGAAAGAGGCTCTAGTTCAGATACAATTGTCTTAATATCAGGGATATAATCTTTTAAATTGCCATTTGGAGTGGCCAAGAATTTAGAATAGGAAAACGTCTTTGAAATAACAACGTCTAACTTTATCTTATTGTCGAATTCTATCGCATTTTTCAATGCGATCAATTTGATAGTATTTACAAATTTTTCATCAGATATCAATGTTAATTAAAGACTCCGTTCGACAATATATCGCGCTGAAGTTTCCAACCATGTTCTGGCTCTTGAACTGTCATATGTTTGAAGATGTTCAAACGCTTCTTGAGTATAAGCGTTGGCAATATTTCGTATCTCTTTATCAATTTTCAATTGAGCAATGTTATCAACAATTTGTTTTATTTCTAATTCTGAAGCATCCTTCTTCCCAAATACTTGTCGCAATAAATCTTTACCCTTGGAATCAAGACGTTCGAATGCTATCAATATTGGTAAAGTCTTTTTCCCTTCTCTAATATCATTTCCTACAAATTTCCCGGTTACGTTTGAATCACCGTGTATTCCAATGAGATCATCAACAAGTTGAAATGAAATCCCTATTTTTTCTCCAAATCTTGACAAGTTTTCTAGATCTTTATGTGTAAAATTTTGTGACGAAAGAGTCCCTAGCTCACAGGAAACACGAAACAATGCAGCGGTCTTTTTTTTGATCATATTTATGTAATAATCCTTCGATGAGAAATCGCTATCTTGTGCCATTTGAATATCCATCGATTGACCTTCGCATACATCGATGCAGGACGAAGACAACAATCCTATCATTTTAACTAAAGTCGAATCATCAATTCCAGATTTTTTTCCAAGAAACGAAATAATATGAAATGCTTTTGAAAATAAAACATCGCCTGATAGAATAGCCAGAGGTATACCAAATTCTTTATGAACGGTGGGCACGTTGTGTCGCAGATTATCATTATCCATGATATCATCATGAACCAGAGTAAAGTTATGGATCAATTCTACTGCCGATGCAGCAGGTAATGATTGTTCTAATGTTCCCCCAAATAACTGACTAGATTTGATAGTCATAAAGGGCCTAAGTCTTTTGCCCCCGCTTTTAATGTAATGAAGTGAAGATTGATACAAGTCAGTAGGCTCACCGGAAACGTTTTCCAGAATAAATTTATTTAATTCAGAAGCGACACGGTTTATTTCGCTAATTACGTCTACTGAGCTCATAACTATTCAACATACTTGCTAATTTGTCTTTCAATATATATCTTGTATTTCTAAGTTCATCTAGATTTAAAGCACCTACCAAAAACATTGCACTTTTCAATTGAGCTAGAACAAGTTGGGTGAAATCATCCAAACTAGATTCAGATTCTGACGCTTTCTTAAGAAAAGGATATGCCATTGCACACATCCGAGCACCGAGGACTAGTGATTTGGCGATCTCCAATCCATTTCTCAACCCACCAGAAGATATAATAGGAATCTCTACGGTCCTTGAAACCAATATAATACTTAGTGCAGTAGGAATTCCCCAATCCCAATATAGCTCTCCTAGTTTGGACTTTATGTAGTTATTGACATTGTCAGCCCTTATTTTTTCAATTCCTGCCCAACTCGTACCACCAGATCCGGCGACGTTTATAGAACTTGTCCCTGTTCGCTGTAGTCTTGTTGCCACATTAGGTGAAATGCCAGATCCCACCTCTTTCACTATAACCGGAACCTCGATTTCCTGAATTATTTCAGAGATTTTATTCAATATCCCCGAAAACTTGGGCTCACCCTCAGGTTGTATCAGTTCCTGTAGGGGATTCAAATGTATAGCCAAGGCATTGGCATCTATCATTTTTATAATGCGTAAAACGTCGACTTTAGAGAGTCCTTCCGCCAATTGTGCACCACCTATGTTTGCTATCAAGAATGCATTCGGAGCCACAGTACGAGCAACTGAGTAGCTTTCGACCAGCTTGTCACTACGGAGGCCTGCTCTTTGACTGCCTAAACCCATTCCGATTCCATAAGTTTCGGCAATTTTTCCCAATCTTTTATTGATAACGAAAGCCTCATCAGTTCCCCCTGTCATGGAATCAATAATCAAGGGAGCAGAAAATTTTTTGTTCAAGAATATTGTTGACAAGTCTATTTGATCATAGTTAATTTCAGGCAATGCATTGTGCATAAGCAATACATCTTCAAAGAGAGTAGAGTTTTCTTTGCCTTGAACTTTTTCATTAAGGGGGATATCAATTCCTTCTTTCTTTCTCCTTCTTATCTGTTCAATTTGCTCTTCATTCGATAGCTTATGATTATTGTTATTATCCAATTTCTTTCATTGTCCCCGATTCGATAGCAAAAGATTCAGCGAGCTAATTGGCTTGTCGATTTCAAGCTGATGCATGTGCCAACATAATCACGATTATTAACTATATCTAATATCCTTTCTGGCCTAAAACCACTAATCAAGTGTACCTGGCATCCAGATATAGCAATAGGGATCGCTTCGGATATTTTTCGCTTCATCCCGCCAGTTACGTCATACGATGAGGAAGATGATTCTATTTTGCTATTCGCTTCGGTTTCAGTAGCAATTATTTCACCTGAATTGTTCAAATAAATTTTCGGTACCAAATCTTTATTATCAAGATTTCCGTATAGCCCATCCACATTTGTAGTAAAGATACAATATCGAGGATGCAGAGTCGTACCTAATAATGACATTATCGTATCTCCAGACAGAATCGAAAAGTTGTTTTCCGTGGTATATATTACATCCCCAAATGTAACCGGTATCAAATCGTTCCCAGCACCCATTTCTGCAAGCTCTTTTATCTTATTTACATCACCTTGGCCTTTATACATAAATGAAGAAGGTAAAACAGTATAAGGTCTTAAATGAAGTTTAATGAATTTTTCAATAATAATATGATTTAGTTTAATCATCGATTCATGAACAACTGCTATGCCTTCATCAGAGTAAGGAAGGGGTTTGGTATGCATGTCATACTTGACTGACCAATAATGCCCAAACGACCCTCCACCGTGGACAAGAATAATCCTAAAATTCTTTCTTAGCTCGACAAGGACTTTCGCAATACCCTCTATTCCTTCCATATTTGGCATCAATGGCTCATCTTTAAAAGTAACAACTGATCCACCCATCTTTATTATTACCAGATTAGAGTCAATCATAACGTATTACTCTAGTAAAATCCAAGACGTTATTAATTGTGTGTTATATTTTTAAACGTCTCATAAAAGCTCAAAAAACATGGAGGAACATGCATCTTGTTTATGACTGCGCTGGCATAATTAAATAACATTTTCCATTGGGTTGGCTAGTTGATAAAGAGCAAGTCAGATTAAATTAGCCTTAGGCCCAACTTATCGACTCTTGTAAAGAAATAACGCAGTCCCAACTCGTTCAATCGTTCTAACAGTATTTTTTCAGACATCTTGTCTTTTCTATCTATTAATGAAAGCACACAGCCTCCATCCCCCGCACCAGTGATTTTTGTTCCTAATGCACCATGGTAATTACAGGTTTCTATTATTTTATCTATTAAGGGATTTGATATAGACAATGTTGAAAGTAACTTGTGATTTTGATTGAGAAGATAACCTAGATCTTGCAAATTTTGCTTTTGAATAGCTGTAATCCCTTTTTCATATATCTGTAGATAAGATTCGCACAAATCTTTAAACAAATTAGTGTTATTTTTTCTAAATTTCGAAACCCTTTCCACGATAGAATAAGTATCGTGCGCTTTACCAGTATCCACTACTAAAAATTCAAAGTCATCCAGATTCACTGAAATTCTTTTGAATCCATTTACCTTATCAAAAGTACCTAACCCCCCAAAGGAGCAGATATTACAATCAGCCCCAGAAGTATCAACATTGATAACTTTTTCAGCATTAATGGATTGGATACAGATCGTATTTTTGTCAAGATAAGCATGACCCAAATAATACAATGATGTTGATAATGCTACACAGAATGCAGAAGAAGATCCCAATCCACCTCCTAATGGCAATTCTGACTCTAGTTTGATAATTAGATCATTATTGTTAGATGACTTGCCCAAACTGTAATTACCAAGAATTACTTTACTATTAGTAAGATAATCTACGATCTTGTATAATTTTGATACAACATCACCAAATTTAGGGCCAAGTGATTGAGGTTTGATATGAATCTCCGACCCTTGTCTAACTGAGGTAAACCCTAAATTAGACTCTATTTTTATTGTACTATTACTTGAGTTTGGTATCTGAATTGTTACCTTAAAGAATTTTTCGATAGATGCTATTAACGAAGGAAAGCCGTAAACAACAAAATGTTCACCAAACAAAATAACCTTGCCTGGAGCCATTGCCTTGACGGTAAAAGAATATCTATCGGAAGTCGTTGTTTCTGTATCTTTTGACTTTATCAAATTCATTCTCACACCATAACCATGGAAGCATATCCTACGACTGAGGATTTGTTCCCATCACTGTCCCCACTTGTCATGTGCTTTAAGATTATTGCATCTGAGTTTCCAACCATTTTTGAAAATTCTATAGTCGAAGCGATACATCCGTACCCACAGATGATATGAACATACTTTTCCACTTTTTGGTAAAACGAATCAATATTCATGCGTACCGCTTCTGTTAAAACCTGGTTGTCGACCTTACAACATTCATCGTGGCTCAAATAATGTGTAAGATTAGAGGTAGAAATCAATATCACTTTTTCATCCGACGGAATTATTGACGATAATAACCTTCCTAATCTCATGGAGGTTGCCTTGTCCTGATTTTTCTGTATGATGGGAAGAAACTTTAAATTTTTTTTCCGAAGGGATTGAATAAACGGAATCTGAGTCTCAATAATATGATCAATTTCAAACGAAAAGGAATCCAGACTAACAAATCCTTTCGTACTTTTTCTAATTAGCTCATTTGTCATTGAATTATTTATCTTTACGTTCCCTAACGGTGTACTCCAATACTCATCGTCAGTAACGGAAATGCCGGGGCTGGTTCCCCTATGATCAGAAGAAAGTATAATAAAATTACTGCAATCAATATCCTTAATGAGTGTGTATGCATATGCAGAAGCATTGCCTGAATATTTATAAGACCCGTGTGGGACAATGAAGCTAAGAATTTTTTTCTTGCGGATGTAACCTTCAACCATCCTTAAGAATTGACTATATTCTGCGGATGAATATACAATATTAAATAATTTTTCAATTTGCCTTATCAGGCTATCATATTCTTTGGGATAAAAAATGCCGCCATAACGATGTTCGCGAATCAAAAGTTAAGTTAAATTAATTCTTCAACTAACTTTGCTTCGAAATCATCAATTGTCATAGGCATTTCGGAATCTGATTTAATCTTGCCCTGCTTTTTTAAAACTTCCTTAGTCAACAACCAGTAAACAGTGGCTAATGCTTTCCTACCTCTATTATTTGAAGGTATAACCAAATCAACTTTTGACGTAATATTATCGCTATTGGATAAGGCGATAACAGGTACTCCTGCTCTAGTGGCTTCTAACACAGCTTGCTCATCAGCTTGTGGGTCGGTGACAATTACAATTTCAGGCTCCAAATATTTTGGCAATGATGGATTTGTAAAGGTACCAGGCATAAATCTACCAAATATTCCTCTTGCTCCCGTTAATTCACAAAACTTTTCAATTGGAGTCTTACCATATTCTCTGGCAGAGGTTACCGCCACATTAGCGATATTTGTTCTTCCTATGAATTTAGCGGCAACGTCTATTCTTGCTAAAGTCTTGCTAATATCAAGAATATACAATCCTTCCGGATTTGCACGAGTAATAAAGGAGCTCATGAATTTGGTCTTGATCGGAGTTCCTACCCTTATACCCGTAGATAAAATCATTTTTTCAAGATTGTTAGGATCTTCCAAAGAATCAGAAGTTTCGTCAGGGTTTGCAGAACTAGCATAACTTGTATTTTCACCACCCTGGTCCTCAGAGTTAGATGTAGTTGTCTCCGTATTTGTTGTCGATTCGTCAAGTTCGACATTCTTTTCTAATTCTGATGCCTGAGAGCCAACATCTTGATTTTCTTTTTCACTAGAATCTTCTTTTGTGGATTGCTCGTTACCTAGTGATGTATTTTGTATTTCTTCTTTTTCGACATCAGGATCTGAATAATTATTATTATTATTGAGATTAGAATCGTGAGTGGAATCCAATTCTTCAGATTTCATGTTCATTATACATTGCTCAATTTAGCCATTCCTTCTATTAAACCATACTCTGAAATCCTCAGCAATTCATTCAGCTTGGAAACTCTTTCTCCTCCAACCACACCTGTCTTGATCATCACCGAATTTGTTGCAATAGCAATATGAGATATGTGATTGTCAACGGATTCTCCCGATCTGTGTGATGTAATTATCTTTATATTATTAGAGTTGCACTCTTTTGCAAATTCCATAGCGTCATAAAGTGTCCCCGCCTGATTGACTTTAAGTATTGCACCCGAGCAAGCATGTTTTGGGGCAGCAATATTAACCCTTTTCTTATTTGTTACAAGTAGATCGTCACCAGTTACCAGGCAATTTGGATTCTCTTTAGTCAGCATAGCCATGCTGTCAAAGTCCTCCTCATGAAGGGGATCCTCAGCGTATATCAGATGATAGTTACGGATTAAACCGCTGGCATATTTTAGTTGTTCCTCACTGGTTCTTGCAACACCTTCTCTTGCATACTCATATAGTCCTTTTTTCTGATTCCATAAGGATGAGCTAGCAAAGTCTATGCCCATTCTAATTTCACTTTTTGGATCATAACCACATTCAATAATTGCGCTTTCAACTAGTTCAATTGCCTTGTCATTAAATACATTAGGGGCCCAACCACCTTCGTCACCTTTACCATAAGTAAACTTGTGATCAATTTTTTCAATACTCTTCTTTAACTCCTTGTGTATTTTCGAATTCAAAGTAATAGCTTCTTCAATGTTTTTTGATACGACTGGACATATTAAAAATTCTTGCAGATCAGGTGTGCCGGGGCCAGCATGTGCACCTCCACCAAGAACATTTCCTAGGGGATAAGGCAAATTAACAGAATCATTTTTAGGATTCAAGACTTTGTAAAATGGAATTTCCAATGATTTGGAGGCTGAGTCAATACTTGCAATGGTGAGTGCGTAAGCAACCGATCCTCCAATGTTTGAATAATTCTCAGAGGTATCAATTTCTTTTATCTTTTCATGTAAACCTTTTAAATCCGAAGAATCCAGGCCTAGAAATTTTCTATTTATGTTTTTAAAATTTGAGAGGGTCGCAACCGGATCATTGTTAATAAAACTCTGTGCCTCATACTTCCCCACACTTGCTCCCGAGGGGGCACAGGCCCTCCCTGTAAATTTGTGGTCAGAAGTTACATCTATCTCGATGGTTTTATCGCCGCGGCTATTAAAGACTAGTCTTTCTCTTATGGATGTGATTTCAGGCAAATGATATCATTCCATCTCAGATTGTATCTCCGCGCGTCTTTTTCTAAGAGCTTCATAATAAGGTATAACTTGATAAATGGTTTCGACACTTGAAACGAACATTCTTCTGCAGCAATATCTGGTGATCTTTAAAGAATCCATCACTTTGTTGGGTTCTTCGCCTTGCTTTACCTGGGCCAGAAATTCATTATAAATATTAGCTATTAGCTTTCCACATGTAAAGCATCTAACCGGAACAAGCACATTATAAAAAAACGAACCCCATAATAAAAATCATTCAACCACATTATGGTCAATTGAGTGGGAATATTCAAATTATAGCTGTGATAATAAATCTCTAAAGCGGGAGTCGCCCAGCTTGGCCAAAGGCGTAAGGTTGAGGGCCTTATCCCTTAGGGGTTCGTGGGTTCAAATCCCATCTCCCGCATACAAGTTTCAATATTGTATAATCTAGTCAAGAAAGTAAGAATAAATTACAAAGAAGTGAATAGTTTTTAGATCATGAATATTATTCCGGCTACTCCCGCCCCAGAATATAAAGATATACTAAAATGGAACGACAATAAAGTCCGCTCCATAAAAGACCTAAAGGGTAAGGTCATATTATTAGATTTTTGGACATATACATGTATATTTTGCTTAAGAACAATCCCTACAATAGAACTTTTAAAAAAAAAATATGAAAATTATGGTTTAGAAGTTATAGGGATACATTCTGCGGAATATGATTTTGCAAAGAAAGAAGAGAATATAGTTAGGGCTCTAAAAATGTATGGCCTAGAGAACACCATTACTGGTTTGGATGTAAACAATAAGACTTGGGAACTATATGGAAATTCTTATTGGCCAAAACACATTCTTATCGACAAGGATGGATTTGTTAGATATGAGCACCCCGGGTATGGCCTTGCCGAAGATTTTGATGATGCGCTATCAGATTTACTCGATATCTCAGGTTCTGACACTTCTGTAAAAGAAACTGAATTTAAGGATCAGTCTGATATTGGAGATTTGACCTCCCAGAATGACGACGCCATCATACCTAATTCCCAAAGTAGTAACGAACTAACTAACATTACAAAAATGTACGGTATACACTTTCCAGGGATGGCACCGGAGATCTGTGTTGGTTATACTAGACTTAGGCGCTTTGGGAACAATCAAAAGGTAAGAGTTGAAGAACATAATATTTTTAACGAAGTACCTCAAGCATTGGACAATGTGGTCTATTTGAAAGGAAAATGGTTTTGGGGAAAGGAAGGAGTAGGCGCTTCTCTGGACCATAAGGATAAGAATCCATCTATCATTTTTAAGTATAATTCTGCATCAAACGTCAACATAATAACCGGTTCTACTGATGGTAAACCAGCTAATGCAGAGATCATGCTTGATGGCAAGTATTTAAGTGAAAATCAGCTAGGATACCATTCAAAACTGGTAGATGGAGTCAGTTCAGCAGACATTACATGGCCTTTTCTGATGAATATAGTAAAAACAAAAAATCATGAAATACACAAGCTAGAAATACTTCCGAGGACCGACAATTTCTTTTTTTATACTTTTGTTTTTGGGTAGCACTACTCATTGACAGGATTGGCTTTAATAAGTAAATAGACACGATAATAAGAGATCAAGGCTAACTCGATGTTATAATGGAAGAAGAAAATAAGTTACGAACAGACGGTAGAAACGTCAAGGAAGGAGATAAGCCCTTTGATTTTGAATTCCAGGATATACAAGGAAAAACATCTAAACTCTCGGATCTTATAGGAGAGAAAAAAATTATAGTATACTTTTACCCGAAGGATTTTACACCCGGATGTACAATTGAAGCTGAAGAATTTAGCCGGGACTATGATCAATTTAGAACAGACAATATTGAAATCATTGGCATCAGTCCAGATACGGAGGAATCACACGTCAAATTCCGCGAAAAAATGAAAATCCCTTATATGCTTGCGTCAGACATACATAATAATATCTCAAAAAATTTCGGCGTATTTGGTCTAAAAAAATTTATGGGAAAGGAATACTACGGAGTCAACCGATCTACGTTTCTGATCGATACGAGTGGCAAAATAGTAAAGATTTATGACAAAGTAAAGCCAAAGGGACATTCAAAAGAGGTTTTAGAATACTTTAAGTCTGTTAACAATTAGATGAGTCGTTTCTATACTAGCTATCACTTTCTTCATCATCAATTTCATTATCATGATAATCTTCAGCATTTTTGGATGATTTATCTTCCATATTGATACCATATATAGAAAACAAGATTTTATTGACTTTGCTTTCATCAAGATCAAAATTAACAAAGTAATCTTTTTGAAGGTTTATTTGATTCTCAAGATTCTTGGTTCGATCAATGTTGAATCCTTCACTTGTCGCAGTGCCCCTAAAAAGCTGAAGCAGTTCAGAAGCTTCTTTTAGAATATTGTTTCCTGCTTTATTTAGATCATTTAACTTATTAGATAATAGATCGCTGTTTTCAAGTAAGTTAATAGTAAACTTATCAATAAATAAAAAAATCAATAATCGTATTTTTTGAAATTTAAATTTAAAAATATTTTGATCACTCAAATTGGGTATATACTTGCATATCAAAAACTGATATTCATCCAAATTCTTAATTATGGTAATAGAAACCCCCAATCCACTAATTTTTTCCTTAAGTGCAGGGACGTTTTTGCAATTTAGCATTAATTTTCCAGATTGCTCCCGTATTACTAGTCTATTTGATCCAATTCCGTCATACTCTAATACCTTTTTACAAGGTTTTGATGACATAATTATTTTGGAGACTAAAAGTTGAAATGTTTGCGACAATTTGATAAATAAGTGGGCATTATTCTACAATATATACAATACTGGTTCAGTATCTATCACGATACTAGAGTCAAATTATAAACCTTACATTTTACGATATTTTGCCAAGACTTGAATAGTTCTAATAGATTTGACTATCTACTTTGAATTTCAGTCTGTAAATAATAATAATTTATATGGTTCGGATTTGGGTACTACAATAATATTTGGGTTCTAATATTAGTTCTATATGCAATTGTCCCTGCCATAGGAAATACGGGGATAAATCAATCTGTCAGAAATGCATAGAAAGGCATAAGGGCTCTCCTTATTACAATATATTAAAAAAATATAACTAATATTAGCGGAATTGTTGATTTGATCACTCCGACTCCGAAGCATAATATCTCTTGAATTGTAGAATAAAACAAAATATTTAACTAACTTGGCTTAAAACAGAGATTATTATGGTAGTTGACAATAAGGCGACGATTTCTTATATAAGAGTTCTAAAGGAGGATCTTGCAATTTTTCACATAAAACCAAACGAGGGTCAAGTTCCTGACTTTAAACCTGGGCAATTTGTGACTTTAGGTTTGAACGTACCCAAGGAAGGTAAAATTATTCGAAGAGCATATTCGATAGCTTCGCCCCCAGAACAAAAAAAACACTTTGAACTCGTTGTCCGCTGGGTCAAAAAACCCTTACCGGGTAGACTTACAACGGAGCTGTTCAATAAGAAAGAGGGAGATGAAATTAGCTGGGTAAAGCCCACAGGCATATTTACCATAAATGAAAAAATGCCCGATGACAGTCCGGATAATAGGAGGCTAGTCCTTATAGGGGGAGGAACAGGTCTGGCCCCGTTTATCTCATATTCATTGCACTTAAAATCCAAGGGCAGCAAGAGACAAATAATTGTTTTACATGGAGCCAGTTATGTTGATGAGCTCAGCTATAGGGAATTACTCACAGAGTTAGAAGCAGAAAGCTTAGACAGCAATAGTAGTGGTTGGAATTTTAGATATCGAGCGAGCATAAGTAGACCTCAAGAATGGTTTAATAGATCTTGGAATGGTCACAAGGGAAGGGTTGAAACATTTTTGAGACCAAAACCAGGTAAAGATAAATCACCATTAGAGGAACTTGTTGGCGAAAAGATAACTCCAGAAAACACCTCCTTCTACGTATGCGGGTGGCAAGGTACTGTCGACGGTGTATTAGATTCTCTTGTACCCAAGGGATTTGTAACCGAGAGAAACAAAAGAAAAGATGGAACTTTTGATGTGAAATTCGAATCTTACGGCTAAATTTTTTTTTACTTTTTTAAAGTTTATTTAACCTCAACCCAAATACACTACATAAATGAAGTTTGAATTTGAAGAGTTTGAAACCATAGAAGATGTATTAGTTTATCTGGTTTCAGTAGCTCCTTATATGAAACAAATACTTCCAATCAGCTCATACAAAGGCTATGTTTTTTCCATGGTGCCAATTACTCCGTTATCCGGAGAAACGTTACTGATGATTTATACAAAAGGGAGTTTGGATCAAGGAATGTACGAATTTGATATTTCTGCAAAGAAACACAAATTGGTAAGTGTTATGGAGAGAGCAGACAAGAACTATTTTATCGTTATTTCTCCTAGGCGCGACACAATAGCAGATGCTGCTTTAAGTCAAATTAGCTCATCGTAGAGAGCAAATTTATTATTATTTATATTGCAATAATCAGATTGATATTTTCAAATTTTGGAAGCGTATTTCTTCCTCACAAAAAAATAATCGGAAAGAAACTCTAGAGTTTAGATGGCATAGGAGCTGTCACCGAGCGTGGGTGTATATATTTGGCAACAATATCTTCAGCGGGTTTCCCATCAAACAAACCTTTGGATAAACCCCGTAAATACCTCATAATGGCCCAAGTTCCAAATTTGATCAAAAAGGCCATGAATACCTTCATTGCGGGTCCATAGGATTTGTTTCGAATAATTATGGGAATTATGTCACTAATAACCCGAAGGTTATGTTGCCAACAGGTCCAAAACAATGCAAATTGAGATTCATTAAGGTTCCCAAAGTGCATTGAATTCTTTTCTGAGAAGTCCTGATATAACAATGGTGCGACTAGTCCTCTCATATTCATCTGCTTAAAATCTTGGATCAAGTCAATAGTATACTGAGTTTCATCAGGTGTCTCATCCGGCCAACCAATAATAAGTGTCAATGCAGGGAACCAATGATTTTGATTAAGAATTTTGCAACCTTCTCTTACTACTGCCCCCCATTCTTCTGGTTGATAAGGTCTAGTTTTTACTCCCAGGTGTTTTTTCACCATTCTGGGTGCCACAGTTTCCACACCCAAATTAGTTGCAAGCCATCGACCATTATTTTCCATATTATTAATTTGAGATATTCGTTTGATAAGGTCAGGAGAAGATGCAACTGCAGACAATGTCATGTGTGTAGTCCCTATAAAATTAGCACCAACTGACTTTAGTCCCTGCCATACCCCTAAAATGGCATCCTGGTTTGGTATGAAATCCTTGTTATCACATCCATAAAGTAACATTTCATCAGATTGTAGCCAAATCGAATCAAACCCATATTTTATATTAATTTTTGCTTCCTCCTGTAATCTATTTAGTGGTATATCCTTTTTGGAACGCTTATTCACGTCACAAAAGTCGCATCCTCGTCCACAGCCTCGCATAGCTTCAATCAACGAGTTAATTGTTGGTCCCTTAATGACTGGTATATTTTCAATATTTCGAACGAACGTATGCAATAGTTCTGGAGCATCCCCCGCTTCTAGATCATGGAACAAATCAAGAGCTAATTCATCAGCTTCGCCTATAACTACGGTGTCGATTCCATGAATTTTCATTCTCTCTGGTTTTGCCAACTCCCATGAGCCGTTACCACCTACTACTACTTTGAAATCATATTTTTTCTTTAACTGGATTATTGAAGCACACATTTTTTTGAATTTCATAGCAACGTAAGACAGTTTCTCTGGCGACATTGTAGTAGTTACTGGTGCCATTCCTAATGGATCCATCACATTTATTCCAACAACTTTGGTTTGAGGACCAATACATTTATCCAACATTTCAGGATGAGCCAAAAAGACTTCATTCTTATCGTACTCTCTGGTCAAGGCACTTTCTATTCTTCGTAACCCACATTGAGCAACTTTGATTTCACCAGTATTTTTGTCTGTTTCTACGCTAGGACAGAATAATTTATCGAAAACAAATTCAGGAACTAGTTCATAAGGGCCACATGCAATAAACCCGTAGAGAAAATTACCTCGATAATTAGTCATCAAGCTACGATCGGCGGTTAGAACAATTCTTTTACCAGAAACCATCTTCTAATCTATATCCTCTTGTAATTATAATACGTGGGTATAAAATTATTTTCATAGCATTTAGAGTATGCGACGTAGGACTCCAAAAATATGCTAAACTCTAGTAAAGCCCTCTTCTTCGTCCTTTTAAGATAATGGATTTTAATTGACGATGATCAAGCATAGAGAGTGCTTCCTGATAGGTGGTCCACTTAAAACCCTCATGTTCATTTGAGATCACAACTTCTCTTACGGGTGTTGTGGCAAAGTAAAATTTTACTTCTTTCTCAGATCTAATTCCGTCTGCTCTAAAGTACTTGTACTGAATCTTACCAATATACTGATGGATATCTAAGTCAATAATTCCTGTTTCTTCCTGAACTTCCCTTTGCAATGTTTGGATTTCATTTTCACCTCTCTCTTTATGGCCCTGGGGAAATCCCCAAAATCCCCGTTTATTTCTCAAAAGGAGAAATTCGGAATGATCTTTATTGAATTCCGTTGATTGATATCTTATTATTCCACCAACTGAAAGCTCTATCGTCACTCTTCTCTATCCCAATTACGTATTTTGTAAGTTAATAAATATAATATTGTTTCTATGCTTATTGTCTATTTTAGCCATTTATTCTAATTCCACCCTCAGTTCTTAAACGATCCGCTAAACTTTTCATCTGACGGATTCTCTACGTGGTCAATATTTAGGTCAATTCTGCGGAGCTTTGATGCTCATAAATTGATGGCATGGTAGAAGGAAAACCTAATTTGGTTCGTAATGTATCTAATTATTTCGCAATTGAAAATATTTCCCTGCATGTAAATTTGCATGGGGTTTGAAATTCACAAATCAATGTAATACTCCAAGCAAAATCCCTAATTTTTTCATACATGTATTAACCAGGACGAGAAAGTTACGGTGAATACTGATTTTAATAGGGCAGTGTAGATATATTATCATGTCAAACTCATTGCCCTTTTTGAGAGAAGTGATAATGGATTACGATAATTATTTATTATTTTGCGAATACACGAGGTCAGAACTTGAAAGATTTGATAAAGAATTTGTACGAGAATCTGTCAACTTCTTTGAGAAACATAAAAATGATGCCGATTCCAGAGTTTGACCCAGATAACCTAAAGTTTGTCCCATATGATGCACAAAAGCATGTGTTACCAAATCTAAACTTTGCACAATCAAATGGCGATGACCCGTTGGATGTTCAAAATTACTATGATAATATCATGACCGGAAAATATCACCCAAGTGGATTGACTTATGTTCTAAAATATGAAAAGACATGCATAGGTTTCTTTGTAGTTGGGTTAACTACTATAAGGCAAGAGCATAATCCTGGGATTCCAAGACTGGAAGGAAAGGATACGAATGACTTTACAAAAGGATTATTGATAGATAAAATAGGGATAGATCAAAATTATCGATGTTTCAGAATTGGCAAATACATTTTGCAGTTTTGTATAGGTCTTGTCAAGTCTATCAACACTAGTAGTCAAATCAGAGTCATCATATTTGAGACTACAAATTCGCTTGCTGAAAAAATCTATCATCCCAAATATAGATTCAACTATGTCAAAAAAAATGAAAATATTGTATGGGCATACAAGACAATTTGTTAATTTTTTG
>LLBZ010001935.1_pt5 | contig 34373 bp, 20 predicted proteins | sample 1489421 | NCBI WGS metagenome assembly LLBZ01 (sample SAMN04092657, study PRJNA295927) | soil metagenome | biome: Soil prokaryotic community; feature: Bulk soil; isolation source: soil from tomato rhizosphere | host: tomato cultivar Moneymaker | place: South Korea | collected 2011-11-01 | reverse complement strand
CTCCAAATTAAATGCTTGGGGAAAAGCTAGGGATTTGCCAGAAGTTAAAAATGGGAATTTTGATGAATGGTATAAAAAAAGAAAGAAAAATGAGTAGAGAATCCATTTTAAATGCTGTTAAAAAAAACAAACCTGAATTGTTGCCTTTGCCGGAAATTGATTTAGGTATTTTTGAAGATGATGTTGAATTATTGGACACTTTTATAGACAATTTGAAGTTTGTTGGTGGTCAAGCTATTCAATTGGAATCTATTGAACAAATTGATGCCGAAATTAAAAAGCTATATCCGAATGCTTCAAAAATCGTATCTTGTGTAAAAGAATCTAAATTAGGAACTGTTTCAATTTCTAAAGATACAGACCCCCATACGCTGGAAGCTATTGATTTGGCCATTATAAAAGGCGAATTGGCAGTTGCCGAAAATGGTGCGGTTTGGATTTCTGAAAATGATTTCACCATTCGTGCATTACCATTTATTACTAACGATTTAATTTTGGTAGTATCAAAAAATGATATTTATTTGCATATGCACCATGTTTACGAAGTCATTTCTAAACGAGACAGAACTTTTGGCGTATTCATTTCAGGACCATCTAAAACAGCCGATATCGAGCAGTGCTTGGTTGTAGGTGCTCACGGAGCCATGAGTTTAACCGTTTTAATTGTTTAGATTCCATATTTTTTTTCAAAAACTGCAATTATTTAAAAACTAAAATTATAAAATTATGTCAATTACGTACGAATCGCGTTATGCATCAAGCCCACAAGGCGTTAAAAATTATGATACAGCGCAATTAAGAAATGAATTTTTAATTGAAAATCTTTTTGAATTAGATAAAATAAACTTAGTGTATTCGCATTACGATCGTTTTATTTCTGGAGGTGTTTTACCGGTAAACAAGCCCCTTTCATTAGAGACTATTGATCCGCTTAAAGCACCATACTTTTTAGAAAGACGTGAATTAGGAATTATAAATATTGGTGACACTGGAACAGTTACGGTTGATGGAACAGCGTATGTTTTGGGTCACAAAGAGGCATTATACGTTGGACAAGGAAACAAAGAAGTTGTTTTTTCAAGTAAAACGGCTAGTACTCCTGCGATGTTTTATATTAATTCTACACCTGCGCACAAAGCATATCCAACTAAAAAAATAGGTACAGATGATGTTGAGGTTATCGAACTGGGAACTCCCGAAACAGCTAATGCTAGAACACTTAGGAAATATATAGTAAACAGTGTTGTTGAGGTTTGTCAATTACAAATGGGTATGACGTCTATAAAACCAGGAAGTAGTTGGAATACGATGCCTGCGCATGTTCATGACCGAAGAATGGAAGTGTATTTTTATTTTGAAATTCCTGAAGGGCAATCAGTTTGTCATTTTATGGGAGAGCCACAAGAAACAAGACATATCTGGATGCAAAATAACCAAGCGGTAATTTCTCCACCATGGTCTATACATTCTGGTTCTGGTACTAGTAATTACTCATTCATTTGGGGAATGGCAGGAGAGAATTTGGATTACGGAGACATGGATATTTGTAAAATTCCGGAATTGAGATAAGAATCTCAAATATCAATACATAATAAGTAAGAGGCTGTTTAAAAAGTCTAGTTCTATGTCATATTGCTTGTCGAAATTTTTTAACATACAGTTAATGATTATCGGTTTTGACAAGCTCAACCCGACAAATTAAATTTAAAGGACTTTTTAGACAGCCTCTTTTTTATGGCTTTAATATTTTACAGAGGGCGATCGCATGAGTTTTATTTTTTGTAACGAATTTGCTTCGCCTGTTCGCTGTCGCTCGGGTCACTAATTTTGCACAAATTTTAGTGATTCTAAAAATTTTTACCGCAAATTCGCATATTACCTAAAATGTTAAAATTTGCGAATCTGCGGTAAAATTTCCCCGCTGGACTATAGCGTATCGCTACTGCTAAGCTGCGCTTAGTAGCGTTAAGAGGAGTGGATAAAATTCATTTTGGTAAAAACGAATAAAGTCTCCAAAAATCCATTAGCTTTTTTGCAAATTGATGACTTCTCCCGAACTTTTTTATGTGAGCCTTTTTTTGGTTCAGATGTAGTAGAATTAAAATATTTTGATTTATAGATTAGTATTTTAAAGAGTTTTTAAGTATTTTAACAATCAATTTCCAACAAAAAGCACTAATTAGTGTTTTTTTGTTGTTGTTAAAACCAACTATAACCATCAATTTATGAGATTAAAAACTGTTCAATGTAATCGATTACTAATAAATATTATAACAGCTGTCTTTATTCTGTTTAATATAATTATGAATGCACAAACCTTGGCTTTCCCGGAAGCGACAGGTTTTGGTAGATACACCACGGGGGCTAGGGGACATGCCAGTCCTCAAATATATTTGGTAACCAATTTAAACGATAGTGGTCCAGGATCATTTCGTGACGCCGTGAGTCAAGAAGGTCGGTTTGTAATTTTTAAGGTTGGGGGTATTATTAATTTGCAGACTCAAATTGTAGTAGCGAAAAACACAACCATTGCCGGACAAACAGCCACAGGAGAAGGTATTGTATTGGCTGGTCCAAGGGTAACATTTACAGGCGCAAGCAACACGATAGCTCGTTATTTACGTATTCGTTATGTTGGCGGTGCTAAAAATCAAGATGCTTCGGGGTTGTCAAATGGTGCTAATATGATTTTTGATCATATGACTTTCACTTGGGGAACAGATGAGGTCTTTTCTATTAATTGGGACGGAAAAGGGATAAGTCCAGATAATATAACGGTACAAAATTCTATTATAGGTCAAGGTTTACATCGTCATAATCACTCAGCAGGAGGCTTGATGCAGCCATCCGATGGAAAAATTAGTTTAATAGGAAATTTATATATCAGTAACAAAACCCGAAATCCTAAAGTAAAAGGCATTAACGAGTTCGTAAATAATGTCGTTTACAATTGGGGTAACTATGGCAATACCTACGGACATACAGAATCTGGAGATGCCTATATTATGGGTGGAGATTCTGCAGGAATTTCCGAAGTTAACATCATTAACAATTACTTTATAGGAGGTCCACATACAAGTAATTCAGTAGCTACACCTTTTAATAGAGGGAATTCAAATTTCTATTTATATGGTTCGGGAAATTATTTTGATAATAATAAGAACGGGGTATTAGATGGTGCTTTAGTATCTGAGGATTTAACAGGCTATCCTACTGGAGATGCTTCGAGCCTTCAACCAACACCCTATGACTATCCAGTAAAGAATGCCCCATTAACGGCTCAACAGGCTTTTGATAATATAGTGTTAAAAGTAGGAGCTTCTTATCCTAAACGTGATCAAGTAGATAGTCTAATGATAGCCGAGTTAACATCTAAAGGCACTGAAGCTTTTTATGTGTATCGTGAGTATGATTTGCCTTTTATAAACGGTGGCGTAGGGCATGTTTATGGGGCTCCATCCCCTTTGGATACAGATAACGATGGTATGCCAGATGCTTGGGAAGATGCTAATAGCTTAGATAAAAATAACGCAGCTGATGCTTTAACCGTAAGTGCATCAAATGCCCCTTACTTAAATATAGAAGTTTATATTAATGGACTGGTAAATACAACACCTCCAGATTTTATTATTCCACCTTCAAATGTTCATTTTACCAATGCCGCTTCAGTAGAAGTACCACCAAGTAGTTCATTAACCGTTAATTGGGATGATAATGCTGATAACGAAGATAATTATGTACTGGAGCGATCTACAGATGGCACAAATTTTACAGTCATAGCAACTTTAGCAGCTAACATAACTAGCCATGATGATACGGGTTTAATACCAAACACTCATTATTATTATCGTGTTAAAGCTACAAATGCAACCGATTCATCGGTTTATAGTACGGTTGCATCGTTAACAACACCAGCTCTTCCATCTGCACCAACTAAGACAACCACACCCACACCAAGTATGGGATTTAATTTTGTTGAGTTATCTGGTGGGAATTTAACACTAACATGGTCTGGTAGCTCCAATACAGAAAACTATGCCGTTTATTTTGGTGAAGATGCTTCCAATCTTACGAAACTATCTGATGTCGCTTATTCTGTATCGCCATCATACCAAGTCATGGGATTAAGTTCGGCAACCCATTACTATTGGCGGATTGATGCCTCAAATAACAAAGGAAGTGTAACAGGTGATGTATGGACTTTTAGAACCATAGCCGATATTCCTGAAGGTATCGTTGGGTACTGGCCGTTTAATGAAGCGCCTTTTGATGGAGGACAAATCACAGATCATACAAGCTTTACCAATCATGGTGTGTTAGATATCAATTACGATAATGCCAGTGTTAGGGTGGAAGGGAAAGCAAACAATGCCATAGACTTTTCAACGTCTCCAAACGATACGTACATAGTTAATATACCAAACCAAGACGAATTATATCTAAATAAAAGTTCATTTACAATTTCTTTTTGGATGAAGGCAGCGTCTAATTTATTGCCAATAGATGCAACAAGTTCCTATTTGTTGTGCAAAGGTTCTTTTACCAAAAATGCAACCACCGGCGCTACGGGAAAACGTTTTAATGTGGAATTCAAAAGCGGTGAATTGCGTTTTGCTATAGACGATGACGTTACAAAAAAAGAATTAAAAACAAGTGGCACCCCATTTTTTACAGGTAATTGGGAACATGTTGTTGTTATGCGAGACGTTGTTGCCCATAAATTAAGATTATACCTAAATGGTAATTTTGTAATAGATTTTGATGAAACCGGAGTAACAGGTATTGGAGAGGTAAGCGATTTAATACTTGGTAATATAGGAGAACTTGAGTTATTGGCAGGTACAGGTCCTGCACCTTATAAAGGGCAATTAGATGAACTTAAAATATTTAATTACCCTTTGAATGCCACAGAAGTATCCGATTTATATCAAAATGTTTTGTTGAGTAATGAAAAATTCAGTCAAAATAAAAATGATATTATTGTATACCCAAATCCTGTAAGTAACCAAATTAATATTTATATACCTTCATATAAACAATCTCGTTTAATTGCTACTTTAACTGATGTAACAGGGAAATTGATTCTTAAAGATAATATGGTGTCTAATGGAAATGGAAGGTTTACTTTGAATATGGCCAACAAAAAATTATCAGGAATTTACTTATTGAATGTTTCTGGAGAAAATATAAATAACAATTTAAAAATCGTAGCTAAATAAGCGAAGTGGTTTAAACTTTTTCGCTTCAATTGGAAAAAATTATTGATTGTCCGTTATTAATCATAATGAGCGGGTCTCCTCGAGCGCAGTCGAGAGGTTATTAACTTAACGACTTTAAAATTAGGTCTCGACTGCGCTCGACCAGACAACGATATTCACTAAATGATTGATTACGGATATACAAAAAAAAAAATTTAAACCACTTCAATATATGAAACTTATTTAATGAATAATTTACCGTTGCATTAATTTGTAGCGGTTTTTTATTTCAAAACACTTATTTTTGAATATTAAACCCAAATTATGCATTAGAAAATCTATTACGGCTCTAAACTACTGCAAAATCTAACATTTCACTTTGTTTTTTAATTTAACCGTAGTGTTGCTATGCTAAAATTAAGAAAACAATAGATTTTATTGTATTTTCGACCCTCATTACGAAGTTCTAATACATAGTTCGGCTTAAATTAATAAGTTTTGAGATTTGTATACTTTATAATTTCTATGACTGTGTTCTTTTGTCAGTCACAAACCAGTACTCGCTTTAAAAATGAAGTGGGTTTAATAAATCAAAAATATGATAGTATTTGGAATGCTTCACAAGAAACAATCGTTTTTACTGGTAGTTCAAGTATCAAAATGTGGAAAAACATTCAAGAACTTTTTCCGGAATATCAAATTATAAATTCAGGATTTGGTGAGTCCCAAACTATAGATTTATTAAATTATACAGATGATCTTATTTTGAAATATAAACCCAAAAAAATTTTCATTTATGAGGGGGATAATGATATTTCAGATAAAAAAAGATTAAAAGATATATTGAATTCATTTTCCATTATTATTTCAAAAATAAAAAAGGAAAACACAGAAGCACAAATTATATTAATATCCTCAAAACCCAGTATTGCAAGATGGCATTTGAAAAGAAAGTATATGAGATTCAATAAGAAATTAAAGGAAATGTGTGAGGATGACGATCATTTAGAATTTGTAAACGTTTGGGATATCATGCTGGAAAATAGAAAGGTAAATAAAGAGTTGTTTATCGATGATGGATTGCATATGAATGACGAGGGATATAAACTATGGTATTCTGTAATAAAAAATCATGTGCAATGATTTTTTTTTTCAACAGTGTAAAAGGAAAGCAAATGCATGTCAGATTTTAGATACAGATTGGACATTTAGCTATAAAATTCATTGAGTCTCTGCCTCGGTATCAATGGCATTAATTAAAACTCTTTAACAAAATCAACAAGATCTTGTGATGAATCGAGTCCTAATTTTTTTTTTAATCGGTTTCTGGTCACTCTCAAGCTTTCCTTTTTTACAATCATTGCTTTAGCGATATCGGTTGAAGTCATGCCTAGTTTTATAAATGCCAAATATTTCAGGTCTTTTTTTGATAAATAGGGGTATGTTATGGAGACTTTATTATAAAAATCAGGATGTATCTTTTTAAAATGTATCATGAAATCTTCCCAATTTTCATCTAAATTTAAGGTTTCCTGAATATAAGTCAAAATACTTCTCAAATCCTTTCTCATATGGGGTTCGAGTTCTAAAATTTTATGTTCTATTTTTTCAATAATAGCTTTTTTCTTTTCTAATAAAATAGAAGACACTAACAAATTTTGCTGAATGCTTTCTCTCTCCTTCTTTTCTGTTTCAGCAATTTTTCGATCTTGTATGTTTCTGGTGCAGCTCAAGACCAAGACTATTTCATTTTTATTGTTATATATAGGTTTGGTATAGCCTTCAAACCATTGGTATCCATTGTCTTTTGTCTTAAATAACAACTCCAGTTTTTCAGGATCGGAAGGAACACCCTTTTTTGAACCCGAAAGATTTTTGGCCAAAATGGAAAGATGATCTGGATGAATAAAATCATAAGGAACCCTGCCCTTCAGATTTTCAGAAGTATATCCCATAATCTTTTCAGTAGAAGGGCTTGCATACAAATAGCGCCAGTCTTTTGGATGGTGCAGGCAAATGACATCAATCGTGTTTTCTGCAATGAGTTTTAGTTTATTAATATTTTGTTTCTCCAACAATCTACCCAAACCTTCACTATCTAGGCTTTTATCGTTGTCAATTAGTCTTAAAAGATTATCGGTTTCTTCTCTTTGGTAAGATTCTCCAAATTTTTTACTCATCTATAGATATGTTATTTTTGGTCAATTTAAATTTTCCGATGCATTAACACAAATTAAAGTGGGTATTTTAAATACGCATTTTATACACAAAACGAAAATAACTAAAAAAGGTGCTAGTAAGAATCCGAATTACTTGAACTATTTGAAATAAAATAGCAATGTATCATCTGCTTTTTTTTAGGAAATAGAAAAAATCAGATGAGTTCTATACCTTATAACGAGCTCAAACATTAAAAAAAACAAGGATGCTAACGCTTTGTTAACGCTTTTAAAAAACTGTACTTGTTTGAAGCTTCATGGCTAACTATTTTCGCTCCATTAATGTAAGCAAAGTACTTTTTTTAGTGCTTTCAGTCCTAAATCTATATTAAATAAAAAACATGAAAAACCTTAAAGAACCATTGGCATTCATAGTCTATGCCTTATTACTAGTTGTGGGTTGTGGTAAAGATGACGAACCAACATTATCTCCTGTTCAATTTTCAATTGACCAAAGCACGGTTGATTTTGGAGAGTTAAAAACATCCATGCAAAGAAGCATTAAAGTAACCGTTACCAATACGGGAGAACAAACTTTAATTTTAAACTCTTTTACAATCTCTGGAACGAATGCTTCAGAATTTTTAATAAATGAAGCTGAAAAAACTATTGAAGCTGATAAAACACATGAATTTTGGGTTGGTTTTAGGCCAATAGAAGCGGGTGACAAAACGGCTATCCTTACAATAACCAGTAATATTGGCGAGCATAAAATAGACCTTTCAGGTAAAGCCATTTTAAATCCTAATGACATAGTGAGTATTCCAGATGCAAACTTTAAAGCAAGTTTATTGGCTCACGGAGATGGCATATTAGGAGACTATGTTAGTAAAATCGATATCAATGATGATGGGGAGATACAAGTAGGTGAAGCGCAAGCGTATGAAGGCGCTATTGCTTGTTATAATAAAAACATAACAGATTTAACTGGAATTGAAGTTTTTGTGAACATAGAGATGCTATCCGTTGGAAAGAACCAATTAACCAATTTAGATCTTTCGCAAAACATTGCTTTAAAGGTATTGCATTGTCAAGAGAATGCATTAACCAATTTAGATGTTACACAAAACATAGCTTTAAAAGAACTGTCTTGTAATGGAAACGCGTTAACCAATCTAGATATTTCGCAGAATATAGCTTTATGGAAACTTCATTGTTCAAGTAATCCGTTGTCGGTTTTAGATGTTTCTAAAAATACGGCTTTAAAAATAATATATGCGTCTAGTAATAAACTAACCAGTTTAGATGTTTCCCAAAATATTGTTTTGGAGCAATTACAATGTTCTAATAATCAGCTGACAGCTTTAGATCTTTCAAACAATACGTCTGTATATACGTTGAAGGCCCAAGGTAATAAGCTCTCTAGTTTGGATCTTTCCAAAAATGTAGCTTTAGTTCAATTGGTGTGTTATGGAAATCAGTTATCCAGTTTAAATATAGCAAATGGGAATAATCCATCTACGAGAGATTTGCATGTCAATAATAACCCAGATTTAACCTGCATAAAAATAGATTCAGGGTTTACGCCTCCTAGTGATGGTTCCTGGAAAAAAGACGATGCAGCAAATTATAACACTAGCTGTCTATAAAACTTTCCAATAAAACAAAATAAAAACAAATATTGAACTGGTTTTAACTTTTTTGATTGAAGCGAAAAGTTTAAACCGGTTTCATCCTACTATGAAAATAAAGTTACGAATATTAAAAACATAGTATACGCTCTTATGGCGTTGTTAGCAAACATTAATATATTAAATCTTAAACTCATGAAAAAAAATTACATTTTAATCTTAACTATTTTATTATTATTTGGTATTAGTACCGAAGCGCAGACTGCAACAGGTGTTGTTACGGGGGTAAGTAGTCCCACTGGACTTGCATTAAATGGAAATGACCTTTATGTTTCTGAATCTGAGGGTAATAAAATTTCAAAAATTGATATTACGGCAACAACGCCAACGGCAACCGATGTTGTTACGGGATTAAGTCGTCCTGATGGGCTTGCATTAAACGGAAATGACCTTTATATTGCTGAAAGTTGGGATAATAAAATTTCAAAAATTGATATTACGGCAACAACGCCTATGGCAACCGATGTTGTTACGGGATTAAGTAGTCCTTGTGGGCTTATATTAAACGGAAATGACCTCTATATTGCTGAAGCTTATGAAAATAAAATTTCAAAAATTGATATTACGGCAGCAACGCCAACGGTAACTGACGTTGTAACGGGATTAAGTCGTCCTTATGCGCTTATATTAAACGGAAATGACCTTTATATTGCTGAATATTTAGGCAATAAAATTTCAAAAATTGATATTACGGCAACATCGCCAACGGCAACCGATGTTGTTACAGGATTAGATGGTCCTAATGGGTTTGCATTAAACGGAAATGACCTTTATATTTCTGAATATTATGGTAATAAAATTTCAAAAATTGATATTACGGCAACATCGCCAACGGCAACCGACGTTGCTACGGGTCTATATCGTCCTTATGGACTTGCAATAAATGGAAATGACCTTTATATTTCTGTATATGGGGCTGATAAAATTTCAAAAATTAATTTACCTACACTTACAATTAATGATTTTAAGACTAACATTCCGTTTCGTTTATACCCAAATCCTTCAAATGATTTTTTACAGGTTTCTGGACTAAGAACTAAAGAAAATTATAAAATTATTAATATTCTTGGCGAAGAAGTTAAAAAAGGAACTATTTCTTATGAGGAAAAAATTGAAATTAAAAATTTAACCAAAGGGCTATATTTCTTGAATTTTGAAGATGGAAATACGCTTAAATTTATAAAAAAATGATTGTAAGATGTATAAAAATATCTAGCAAAATTAAGGTCTGATCTAATAGTTACGGTGTTTATACCTTGTGGTAATAAGGAAAAAGGCAATACAGCAAGTTATAGCAAAAACCGTTAATAAAATATCCATATAAAAAAAATAAAAATTATGAAAATCAAAAACATACTATGTGCTCTTGTAGCAATACTAATGCTCTCTTGTAGTAATGATAGCAAAGACGATGATTCGAAAAATATACCATCAGATGGTTTGGTAGCCTATTACACCTTAAATAACGAAGCTTTGGATAAAAGTATAAATAATAATGATGGAGAAATTATTGAAGCTAGTGGCTCAACCGACAGAAAGGAGAAAGAAAATGGCGCATTGGAGTTTAACGGGATCAATTCTAAGGTAGTACTCACAACTCAAATAGATGATGCACTTTCGACTGGCTTAACTTTTTCTGCATGGATCTATTATACTGGTGAAAGTACAGGAAGAATATTAAGCAATTATAATGGAGAGGGAGAAGCAGGAAACTGCAAAGAGAGAATTGGATTTAATTTTGGAATAACAGCCGATAAACAATTAAACATTCATTATGCGATTGATGGTGATGATTATGTTGGCAGAGCAACGGCTCTAAATACGATTAATACTAATGAGTGGATTCATGTATTAGGAACATGGGACGGAACTTTTACTTCAGGTGGATTTAAATTATACATTAATGGTGTACAACTGGATACTGAGAATCATGAAAGTGGAATTATTTCGTGTGATTACCTTCAATCATTAAGTCCCTTTTATATAGGAATGGGACATTGTGCTGCAGGAGAATGTGCACCCTTTGGAGGCAAGATAGATGATGTTAGAATTTATAATAAGGTGTTAAATTCAGATGATATAAAACTCTTGTCGGAGGAATAGTTAACTGCATCAATATTCAAACCATAAAAAACAATAGCTTCTCAAAAAGGAGCTATTGTTTTTTAGACTAAAGCGCAAAAATCCTTTGTTGGTTCGAGCGGCTTTGTTCTAGGAAAAAGGAGTTAATTGTTTATTCTTCATTAGAAGGTTTTCCAATAGTAGCCAAAATGCCTCCGTCCACATAGACAATATGACCATTTACAAAATCACTGGCCCTTGAGCTTAAAAAGATGGCTGCTCCTTGTAAATCTTCAGGATTTCCCCAGCGACCTGCAGGTGTTCTGCTAATTATAAACTCATTAAAAGGATGGCCATTTACTCGTATGGGTGCCGTTTGGCTAGTGGCAAAATAACCAGGTCCTATGCCATTGGTTTGAATGTTAAATTTAGCCCATTCGGTTGCCATGTTTTTAGTAAGCATTTTTGATCCCCCTTTGGCAGCTGCATAGGCACTAACCGAATCCCTGCCTAATTCACTCATCATGGAGCATATATTAATGATTTTTCCGCCACCGCGTTTAATCATGCCTTTTGCCACATTTTTAGAAACAATAAAAGGGCTAATTAAATCTACCTTAATAACAGCTTCAAAATCTACCACTTCCATGTCGATGATAGGAGTTCTTTTAATAATTCCAGCATTATTGACTAAAATATCAATAGGGCCAACTTCTGCTTCTATTTTTGCTATGTTTTCAATTACAGCGGTTTCATCCGTAACATTAAAAACATAACCATAGGCATCTATACCGACAGATTTGTATTCCGTTATGGCATTATTAATGGCCTCTTGCGATAAATCATTTACTACAATTTTTGCGCCAGCATGTCCAAGACCTTTAGCCATTGCCATTCCCAATCCATGTACGCCACCGGTAATAAGTGCTGTTTTACCTGTTAAATCAAATAAGTTTATAGACATTTGTTATCTTTTAATTATTGTTGAATTTTTTATAGAGACAATATTAAAAGTAAAGGAAGTAATTTGTTGTAAATTATAGGTCAATATCCATCATTTACCACCCATTTGTCTATAAACGCATCTTGACTTTTTCTATTTCATAAAACCTGCCTGCTGGCAGGCAGGAATGGCTAAAATTTACCCATATTTCGTTATTTTTTTATGCGTAGTGATGCTATACCTTGCAAAAAGTGCCTCATCTGTACACATTTTATCTTCGGGTAAAAATAAAAGGACAAGATGAGTTCTATATTAAAAAGAAGTATATGTTAAAAAAAGCTTAATATTTTTATATTTGCACAAGTAGTATGAAAATGACAAAAAAAATATTTTTTGAATTGTTGTTTCTATTATAGAAATGAGTTCAATATATAGTAATATGTTTAGGTTTTTCTTAAGCTATTTTTTTGATCAGCGACGATTTTGATCCCACATGTATATGTACCAGTATTTTTTTATGAGAACAGTAAATAGAAGATTTTTTTTTCTAATACTTCTATTGTTTTTGTTTACCGTTAAGGCGTACCCTCAATACCAAAATCTCAAATTTGAAAACCTTGATACAGCAGAAGGGCTCTCCAGTAGTACGAGCACTGAGATTTTTCAAGATAGTGAAGGTTTTATGTGGTTTGGAACTATTGATGGTTTAAATAGGTATGATGGTTATAGTTTTGAAATCTACAGACCAATTTTAAATGATTCTACTTCAATAAGTAACAATCGAATAAGTGCTATTGTTGAAGACTCTAATGGGTTTTTATGGATAGGTACTAGTAATGGACTTAATTTTTTTGATAAAAAACAAGAGAAGTTTAGTAGGCTTTCATTGCATAATAAATCAACAAATTTTGTTGACCAAGGAGAAATTATAAACGATTTATTGTTTGATGAAGTTAATGAAATATTATGGGTAGCAACAAAGAATGGTGTTGTAAAGCTAAATTTAAAAAATAAACCAACACCTTATAGCGATGTTATTAATTTCTCTCATTACATTAATATTAATAACAATCTTCAGACCATAGACAATAATGATGTAACAGCAATCATTCAAGATAAGGAAGGTGAGATTTGGGCCGTTACTGAAGGAAATTATTTAAATAAGTATCATTCTAAAAAAGACCTATTTACTAGGGTACTTATAGATATACCAAACTCCTACGAATTAAACCATATCCCCAAAAGTGTTTTGGTTGATAATGATGGCGATTTTTGGATTGGCAACAATTTATCCATGTTGGTTTTTTGGGATAGAGATAAGAATGCGTTTATTCAACTGGCTCCAGTGAAAATAAACATTCCAATTTTTCATATCTATCAAGACAAAAAAGGTGTTATTTGGATTGCTACCGATGGTAATGGCATCTATCTATATGATAAGAAAAAAGGATTGCTACAGCATATATCCCATAGTCCCTTAAACAGTTTTTCGCTTCCCAATAACCAACCTTCCAAAATAATGGAAGATAAGGATGGTATTTTTTGGATTGCGACCTATAATAAAGGCGTAAGTAAATTAGTGTTGTCTAAATCGGCTTTCGGACATTATTTTTATGAATCAGACAATCCCAAAGGTTTAAGCGCAAAAATAGCTCAGGCCGTACTTCAAGATAATAAAGGACGCATTTGGATTGGGACAGATGGAGGGGGATTGAACCTATTTGATGAAAAGACAAATTCATTTCAACATTTTAAGGCAAATGCGAATAATAAAACCGGAATAAGTTCTAATAAAATAGTAAACCTAGTAGAAAGTTTTGATGGAACTATTTGGGTATGTACCTGGGATGGAGGGCTAAATAAATTTAACCCTACTACTGAAATAGCAGAACAATTTAAATATGAATCCAACAATCCATACACCATTGGTCAAAATACGGTATGGTGTGCTGTAGAGGATTCTAAAAAAAGATTATGGTTAGGGACACAATCTGAAGGATTAAATTTATTTGATTATAAAACAAAAAGGTTTTATAAGTACAAAAGCATTCAAGGAGCAAAAAACAACTTAATAAGCAACCTGGTTTTTTCCATATTTATAGATTCCAAAAACCGCCTTTTAATAGGCACATCATTAGGATTGTCTGTGGTAGAGTTAGATGAAATATCAGATTATATACCTAGTAAAATAGATTTTATTGAGTTAAAAGAAAAACCAATTCAAGGTACAAGGGTCAATTATATTACCGAGGATCATTTGGGTAATATATGGATAGGAACAGATATTGCATTGCACCATTTAAATAGTAATCTTAAGCTTATCAAATCCTATTCAACCGCAGATGGCCTTCCAAATAATCTCATTTTAGGAATTGCAGAAAGTAACCAGAATAACTTATGGATTACCACAAAAGGAGGACTTTCTAAATTTAATATTGCTGAAGATAAATTCTATAATTACAATATACAAGATGGTGTTCAGGGCATGGAGTTTCAAAGTAAATCCATTGAAAAACTAAAAGATGGTAGAATACTTGCTGGAGGAATAAATGGGTTTAACCTATTTGATCCAAACAAAATTGTTGAAAAACCGGACAACCTTAAACCCATTATAACGAGGTTCAAATTATTTAATGAAATAATAAAGCCGGGGCAAAAGCTTGATAATAGAGTCGTTATAAATGAATCCATTGCAAATACCAATGCGCTTGAGTTAGAATACGATGAAGGCTATTTGTCTTTTGAATTTGTAGCTTTTCATTATGAAAACCAAAAGCGTGTTAAATACATGTATCGAATGAAAGGTATTCATGATGATTTTATCAGTGCAGGCGATAATAGATTGGCAAATTATTCAAGTATTCCACCTGGTGAATATGAATTTCAAGTAAAGGCATCCACAGATGGCCAATGGGCTAATGCAGAAAGCTCTAATATTAAAATTCGTGTGTTGCCTCCACCATGGAAAACATGGTGGGCATATTTGCTTTATCTATTGTTCTTTGCAATTCTTCTTTGGTTTGGAATGCATTATTATACTAAAATGATCAAGGAAGAGAAAGAACATGAATTGGATCAAATGAAGCTACAGTTCTTTATTAATGTATCCCATGAACTACGCACCCCACTGACTCTTATTTTAAACCCTGTAGATAAAATTTTATCGTCATTTAATAATCCCGAAATTGTTAAATCGTCTGCTTATACACTTCAAAGGAGTGCAAGAAGGTTATACTATTTAGTTAATCAATTATTGGATTTCAGAAAACTGGATTTGGGTAAAGTCCCTCTTAAATTGGTTCATGGAGATATAGTTAAGTTTAGTGAGGATGTGTATAAACTGTTTATAGGTTTGGCAAAAACAAAAGGCATAAAGTATAAGTTTAAAAGTTCCTTTGAAGAATTACCAATGAATTTTGATCCTGATAAAGTTGAAAAAATAATAACCAATTTAATTTCTAATGCTTTAAAATATACTAATGAAGGAGGTTCGGTTAAGCTTTCAATTTCCAAACCAAACGAAACGAACAATCATTTATTTTCAAAAATTTTAAATAAAAAAACATCTGAAGAATTTGTTCAGATAGAAATTAAAGATACGGGTATTGGCTTTAAAAAAGAACAACTCAAAGATGTTTTTGGAAGATTTGTGAATGCAGGGAACACCAAAACAGGTATGGGAATTGGTTTGAATATTACCCAAGGGCTTGTAAAAATACATGGCGGCGACATTTTTGTGGAAAGCAAGCATGAAGAGGGCACTGTTTTTACTGTTTTACTTCCATTGGATCTTAAAAATGAACATAGTGAATCAATAGATGGGGCAAATAAATACCTTAATGAATTTGATTTAACCAGTGTGCAGTCTGCCGAATATGAAATTGAGGCTTATTCCGAAAGCATTGATGAACGAATTCAAAACACAGATTCTAATTCCGATGGAAAGAAAAAACAAGTCCTATTAGTTGTAGAAGATAATAAGGAATTAAGAAAACATTTGGTTTACGAGTTTAGCAATTCATTTAAAATAATTGAAGCAGTAAATGGTGCTGATGGCTTGGAGAAGATAAAAAAATACCATCCCGATTTGGTAATAAGCGACGTTATGATGCCAAAAATGGATGGATTTGAACTATGCCGTTTGGTTAAAACTGAAATTGAAATTTGCCATATTCCCATTATTTTATTAACAGCAAGAAGTCTGGAGGAAGATCGGATAGAGGGCTATAATACAGGAGCCGATGAATATTTACCAAAACCGTTTAATATAAACATTTTAAGAGCCAGGGTTAAAAATTTATTAGAAGCCAAAAAAAGATTAAGAGATAGGTTCGCTTCCATTGGAGGCGTTGTTCCATCTAGCGAAATAACTTCCAATAGCTTAGATGAGGCCTTTTTGGACAAAGCTACCAAAGCCATTATGGATAATATATCTAATCCAGATTATAAATTAGACGATTTGTTAAATGAAATTGGTACAGGTAGGTCTCAATTTTACAGAAAGATAAATTCTATAACAGGACAAAACCCCAGCAATTTTATTAGAACAATTCGTTTAAAATATGCTTCAGAATTATTGCTTAAAAATGAATTTTCAATAAAAGAAATTACCCATATGGCTGGCTTTAACTCAACAGCATATTTTAGTAAAACTTTCCGGGAATTATTTGACTTAACACCAACAGAATATTTAGAGAAAAAACTTAAAGATTCGTTATAAGTAGCATTTAATTGTTATCTAACCGCGGTTTTGGGTTGAAATGGGCTATAAGTTATCAATATTAAATTATAATTTATAAGCTTTTGCTGTGCAATTTTTTAAAATTGCTAACGAACTTAGATTTTAGTTTTGAACTCATCTTAACTTTTTATTTTAGCCATTCCTGCCTGCCTGCCGGCAGGCAGGTTTCAGGAAATAGAAAAAGTCAAGATGTGTTCTTTATAAAAAGAAAGGCAGTATGCCATAGGTCAAGTCCGTATTGTTAAGAATTATAAATAGCTTATATTTTATATGGTTCCAATCGTTTGGTGAGGTGCAATACATTTAAACGAAAAATAAAATGGCTTTTACAATGATTACACGATTTAAAAAGGTGTTTTTCTGGTGCCATATACCTAAAAGGTAAAGAATTAAAAAAAAACAGTTCATAAGGATTTGAGAGGCGAATCCATCTAATGAAATTGAGTAGTATTGATTAGTAGTTTTTTTGAGTTAGTTAGTTTACAACGGTTGCCAGATTAATTTGGTGACCGTTGTTTTAAAAGCGAGAATAATTTAGAGTAGATGAAGAACTTTTCTGTTGTCATTATTATATTATTTACAAGCATAGGGTTGAAAATGTATGCTCAAGATTTCCCCATCCCACAATCTATGGGAGCAGGTCATCCTAGAATTTTAACCCGCTCAGAAACTAAAAAAAAACTGGAATCCCTTGTTAAAAAAGAGGAATGGGCAAAAGCAATAGTAGAAAAGACGAAAGCAAAGCTACAGCCCATACTTGAAAATTGTAGAGATAACCCAGATTGGTTGCGTTCTCGGTTACAAATGTATTGGAATGCCAAATCTACCCAAGTGTATATCAATGGAGGGAAGTACAGTCATGCAGAAGGAGAAGCACCTGTACCTACGGTTAAATTCATTGGAGGACGTGGAACGCCATCTGAGTATAAAAGACCAAAGTTAGAAGATGTTAAACCTTTTATGGATGATCCAAAAGGTTTATACTTACAAAATAAAACAACCGGTGTATGGGAGTGGGCTGCCATTCCTGCAACTAGTGGAATTACTGCATCTATCAACCGTGAAATTTTAAGTATTGCTAGAGATGCCGCTTTTTTATATTGGTATCAAGAAGATAAAAAATATGCAGATTTAGCCTATAGTATATTGGATACTTATTTAAAAGGCGTGTACTATTTAAATGAGCCTATCGATTTAAGCCATGGTCATCATCAAACTTTAGTAAGTTATACTCAGTTTGAGGTGATTCAAGAACACGTGTTGAACGAAGTGACACAGTGTTACGATTTTTTACATAATTACATCAATAATAACCATCCTGACAATTTAAAAATTTATGATGCAACCTTGCAAAAATGGGCAGATTTAATTATTAAAAATGGCGTGAGTTTTAATAACTGGAACCTATTGCAGGCTGCTCATATATCAAATATTGCCTTGGTATTGGAAAATAACGACCATTATAAAAATGGCAAGGGAGGCCCTTATTATTTAGACCAAATTATGAACCATACCTCGACGCGCCAATGGTCCATGAAAAAGCTAATGGATTACGGTTATGATAATCAAACAGGTATTTGGAATGAAAGCCCTGGGTATTCTATGAATGTACTAAACGATTTTATCCATTTTGCTGAATTTTATGATCGTAATTTTAATATCGATTTGATTAAAGAAATGCCTGTTTTAAGACAAGCGGTAATAGCGGCCCCAGAATATTTATATCCCAATAAATTCAAAGTAGCTTTTGGTGACGGACATTATAGTCACTTAAGGGTTGAGCCCATTAAATATTTAATAGAGAATGCTCAAAAATATAATAAGCCAGAAGATGAGACTTACTTTACTAAGATGCTTAAAACTATTCATGAAGGGCATGAGTTTAATGGTGAATTTGTAGGTGAAAATATAGCTGACTTATTTTCGCATGAAGCATTGCATGTTAATAAAGATATCAAAACAGGAAAATTATCCGATTTTACATCGCCTTTATTTTATGCGCCTAATACCAGTTGGTTGGTGCAACGACAAGGGGACAGCGAAGAAGATGCATTAATGATTAGTCAAATAGGTTCTTTTGGAAACCATATGCATTCTAATGGCATTGCTATGGAATTGTATGGTAAAGGATTGCCACTAGCCCCAGAAATGGGAAATGGATCCGGTTATTTCTCGATAGACTATGCAGAATATTATACGCAGTTTCCTGCCCACAATACAGTGATTGTAAATGGAAAGTCCAAATACCCTGAAATGAAGAGCAACCACGCTTTTCAGGTTTTAGGAATGTATCCAAAAAGTCAACGTAAAAAAGGGAATATAAAAGGGTATACGTTTTCAGATGTAGAATTTCTAGAACCGGAAACCCAAAGCCAGCAACGTAGGGTTATGGGGATTATTAAAAATAATACAGGAGGCTATTATGTAGATATTTTTCGCTCCAAACAAAATAATGGTAATGATGTAAAGCACGAATATTTTTATCATAATCTAGGTCAGAAACTTGATTTAACAACTCCAAACGGCGACGGATTAAAACTTCAGCCTACCAGTAAATTAGCTTTTGGAGATGGTGATTTAATGGCGTATGATTATATGTGGGATAAAAAATCCATCAAAACGAATGAAGACTTTAAAGGACAATTTTCTTTAAGGATGGAAGATCGTACCGTAAACATGAATCTGTGGTTCAAAGGAGAGGAAAACCGCGAAGTATTCTCTGTAATGTCACCAAAATCTACCGCATTTCGTCATGGGCCACTTCCAGAAGCATTAAATAATAACCCAATTCCTACTTTGGTGGTTAAGCAAAATGGTGAGGCGTGGTCACATCCTTTTGTGGCAATTTACGAACCTAGCGAGCATGGAAATACAAGGATTAATTCAGTCGATTACTTTGGAACCGGAGAAAACGTTGGAATTTATATTGTAGAAAAATCAGGAAAAGAAAACTTTGTTTTTTCCAATACAAGCAACAACAATAAATTAACTAAAAAAGACCTGTTGGTAAAAGGAACTTACGGAGTGATTAGCAAACAAAACGATGATTTTACCTTGTTTTTAGGAAAAGGAAAATCAATTTCTAATGCGGCCTATATACTTGAAGTGATAGGTGAACCAGCTTCAGCATCCTTAAAAAAGGAAAACAATCAATGGTTTATTTCTACTGAAGCCCCTACAGATTTAATAATAAAGGCTGAACATAAAATTAAAAGATCAGTGATAATTGATACTGCTGGAAAAGAATATATAGGGAGATATGACAGAAAAACTAAAACAATCATGTTCCGCCTTCCTGAACTTGCTTTTCAAGCTATTAAAATGGAGCTAAACTAATGGAGTTTCTTGCTAAAATAAAAAAGCATTTAGTTATGGTTACGTACCATATTTTTGCTAGCAGCAACAAGCATCATAACAATACAAAAAAACAACGAACAAGTATTCAATAAGAATCGTTATGATTTTGGTATTATAAATAAAAATAATTATTAGATTACTAAAAATTTATATAAAGAAAAAAAAATCATTTAACAATAAATCACTTCTAAAATAATAATAGATAAAAAAAGAATTATGAATAAATATAAGGCGTTGCTTTTCTTTGGGTTATTGGGTCTTTCTATTGGCGTAAAGGCACAGGAAACAGGAAATGAGTGGAAAGATGAAAAGGTTTTTAGAGTTAATAAAGAGCATGCGCATGCATGGTTCATTCCTTATCAAGATATAGAAACAGCAAAGAAAGCAGATCCATCCAAATCTAATTATTATCAATCATTAAATGGCACCTGGAAATTTAAATGGGTAGAAAATCCTGAATCTGTGGTAAAAGGTTTTGAGAGTACAGAATTTAATGATAAAAAATGGGACCATATCCCTGTGCCATCCAATTGGCAAATGCACGGGTACGATTATCCTATTTATACCAATGTTCAATATCCATTTAAAAATTGGGGAATAAAGGAAAACAAAGGAATGGTTCCTGAGGGTTATAATCCAACAGGGCTTTACAGACGAACTTTTGAAGTTTCATCAGAATGGGAAGACAAACAGGTTTTTGTTCATTTTGGAGCTGTAAAATCCGCGTTTTACTTGTACGTAAACGGTCATTATGTGGGGTATAGTCAAGATAGTAAAACACCAGCAGAATTTAATATCACACCTTATCTTCAAAAAGGAAAAAACCTAATGGCCCTGAAAGTGATCCGTTGGAGTGACGGTTCCTATCTTGAAGATCAGGATTTCTGGAGACTTTCAGGAATAGAAAGAGATGTTTATTTAGTGGCAACACCCTTAAATAGAATTGTTGATTTTACTGTGAAATCATCCTTGGACACCAATTATAAAAATGGCGAATTTGGGTTAACTGTTGATTTGACAGGAAAAAATGATAATGCCAATTTATCCATTACAACCAGAATAGTAGGTGCAGATAAGGTAATTTATGAAGAGAATAAGAAGGTAAATACTGGCAGAGTAGTGTTTAATTCCTTAATAGAAAATGTACAAAAGTGGTCAGCAGAGTTTCCTAATTTGTACCAATTGGAAATAGAACTGAAGTCAGGTAATAACGTGTTGCAGGCCATTCAGCAAGAGATTGGTTTTAGAACCGTCGAGATAAAAGATGGTTTGTTAAAAGTAAATGGGGTGCCTGTTACGTTAAGAGGCGTAAACCTGCACGAGCACCACGAAACAACAGGTCACGTCATTGACCATGCAACAAGAATGAAGGATCTGGAGCTTATGAAGCAAAATAATATTAACGCTATTAGAACGTGCCATTATCCGCAAGATCCGGAGTTTTATCAGTTGTGCAATACCTTTGGTTTTTATATTGTAAATGAAGCAAATATTGAATCTCATGGCATTGGTTACGATTTAGACAAAACACTAGGTAATAAGCCTAATTGGATGGCTGCTCATTTAGATCGTACACAAAACATGGTTGAAAGAGATAAAAACCAACCTTCTGTAATTATTTGGTCTTTAGGGAATGAAGCTGGGAATGGAACTAATTTTTATGAAACCTATAATTGGATTAAAGAAAATGATCCGAGTAGACCTGTACAGTATGAAAGAGCAGGAGAAGAGTTTAATACCGATATTGTGGCCTATATGTACATCACTATGGGAAGTATGGAGCAATATGCGAGAACAAAATCAGATAGACCCTTAATTCCTTGCGAATATGCGCATGCCATGGGCAATAGTCTAGGGAATTTTCAGGATTACTGGGATTTAATATATAAATATAAACAACTGCAAGGTGGTTTTGTTTGGGACTGGGTCGATCAGGGATTAAAAACAAAAGACGAAAATGGTCATGAATTTTGGGCCTATGGTGGTGATTTCGGCCCTAAAGATGTGCCTAGTGATAACAATTTTTGTATGAATGGATTAGTGAATGCCGATCGTACCCCACATCCTGATTTGTTTGAATTGAAGAAAGTGTATCAACCTGTATATTTCCGAGAGGTAGATTTAAACAACGGACAAATACAGTTATTGAATCATTATTCATTTGATGATTTGAGCAACTTAAAACTGGAGTGGGTCATCGAAGCAAATGGAGTCATTTATAAGAAAGGAACTGTTGATGATATAAATGTAGATCCATTAAGCTCTAAGGTTATAAAATTGGATATACCTACAATTGCTCCAGAAGTAAACGTAGCGTATTTTTTGAACGTGTATTTAAAATCGAAAAAAGAAGCTGACTTAGTGCCATCGGGGTCCACAGTGGCTTACGAACAGTTTAAAATGCCAATATCACTAACACAACCAAGAATAAACATGGCAAAAGGAAAACTGGAATTGGTAGATGCTAAAGACGAATTGAAAGTCAAAGCAGCGAATTTTGAGGTCAGTTTTAACAAGCAAACAGGATGGATCACCTCGATTCATCAACAAGGAAAGGAAGTATTGGAAATGCCTTTACAACCAAACTTTTGGAGAGCGCCGATAGATAACGATTTTGGTAATGGTATGCAAAACCGATGTAAAGTTTGGAAAGATATTGTAAAAAGTTTCGAAGTTGTAAATTTTGATGTAAGGCAAGTCATTCCAGGATTGGTAGAAGTTGATGTGGAATTTGTAGTAAAGGATTTAAAAGGAAGAAAAACAACACTTGAGTACAAAATTTATGGCGATGGAAATATTGAGGTAAAAAGCCAATTTGATTTCAATGATAAAAATTTATCTGAAATACCTAAAATAGGTTTTAGGACACGCATACATAAAGATTACGAAAATTTAGAATATTTTGGTCGAGGTCCCCATGAAAATTATATAGATCGAAATACGGCGTCTTTAATTGGAGTGTATTCAGGGCGCGCTGAAAATCAGTATTTTCCCTATTCACGCCCACAGGAGAATGGGAATAAAACAGATATTAGATGGGTGAAATTGAGTAACTTAAAAGGACAGTCCATAACGGTTTCATCCCCAGAACCTTTCGAAACAAGTGCCATGCCCTATACCCAAGAAAGTTTTGATGATGGCGATAAAAAGGACCAAAGACACCCCACAGATATAAAAAAACAACCTTTTATAGAATGGCAAATAAACAAAATCCAAATGGGCGTTGGTGGTGATACCAGTTGGGGAGCAAAGCCACATCCAGAATATTTGATTCAACCAGCGATTTACAATTTTAGTTTTAACATACATATTAATTAGAGATGCTGGTATATAGAAAAATAAAAACTCGTATTAACAGTACCTTTTGACAATGAAGTTTAAACCACTTCAATAATAAATACAAACAGATGAAACTATTATTCTATTAGTTAAGGGTGGGCAATATCATATATTTGTAGGTAGATGGGAGAAGATGACACAAAAGACCATATAGAAATATCATTTTTATTCCAAAAAGCAATATACAATGACGTTTAGTTTGTCAGACTGAGCTTGTCGAAGTCCTAATTTTAAAAAACGTCATTGGAGTGGTTCAATTCACATGTTGTACATGTGGTTTCTGATAGTTCTGTAGGGATTAAGGTAATTATGATAAACCCTTATGTTTTTTTGATAATGGGTTTTATATTGAGGTAGCTAATTTCTGTTCCAAAATTTTAAATAAAAATAATTAATGAAAACAAGACTAATGAAAACAAGACTAATCAAAATTGAAAAAACACTATTTTTTTGTGTTATACTTTTTTTAGCAACAGTATTAAGTTGCAAAAATAAAGTTGATAGCACCAAAAGAGTAGAACTAACAGATGCTGAAATAAACAATCCACTAATTAAAGGTTTTTTTGCAGATCCCTCAATTGTTAAACATGAAGGTAAGTATTATGTTTATGCGACTATAGATCCCTGGGGAGGTGAGGAATTGGCGGTTTTTGAATCTTCTGATTTTATTAATTGGGAACAAAAGCATATTAATTGGCCAACTAAAGAAGCCTGTACAAGTCCAACATCAAAAGACAACATGGTTTGGGCTCCATGTGTTATTAAGGGTAAAGACGGAAAATTTTATATGTATGTTTCTGTAGGCAGCGAAGTTTGGGCTGGTGTCAGTGAAAAACCATTAGGGCCTTGGAAAAATGCAAAGGAAGACAATACACCTTTTATTAAAGGTAATATGTTTCCAGAATACCACATGATAGATGCGGAAGCGTTTATAGATGACGATGGTAAAGCATACCTCTATTGGGGATCTGGTCTAAACTGGGTTAACGGGCATTGTTTTGTAGTTGAATTAAATGAAGATATGGTTTCTTATGATGCATCCAAAATTAAAGATGTTACACCGCCTAACTTCTTTGAAGCACCATTTATGCTAAAAAAGAACAACAAGTATTATTTAATGTATTCAGAAGGAAAGTGTACCAATAGTACCTATAAAGTTAGGTATTCGGTAGGAGATACGCCCTACGGCCCTTGGAAAGAAGGAAAAAACAGTCCTATATTATCAACAAGTAAAGACTCTACGACCTTAGGACCAGGGCACCACACCGTTTTTAAAGAAAACAATCAAGACTATATTTTATACCATAGAATTAAAGATAATAAAGATGCCATTTTGCGTGAATTGGCTATTGATAGTTTAAATTTTGATTCGAATGAGGCTATATTAAAAGTAAAACCACAGGGTGGTGTAAGTGATTTTTTGAATAACTGATATTACGGCAAAATAAAGCAGTAAGGCTTTATATCAATTCGTGGAGCATTCAGGTTTCATAGGGAATATTAAAGGCAGAAAAAATTCATTAACCTGACTGAGTGAAATAGTAATCTAATAGGCATAAGTGAAGGAGTGACTATTAACTTAAAAAAAAACAGAAAACTAATTATAAACTCGTCTTGACTTTTTTGATTGAAGCGAATTTGATTGAAGAGAAAAAGTCAAGATGAGTTCTATATATAGTATGGATTCAAATGAAAAATTATTTTATTAAACATATGCTTAATGTTACATTCGTGCTATGCTCTTTTTTACTTGTCGCACAAGACAAAAAGGAAGCAAAAACAAGTGAGCATACAACTAATCCTATGTTTCTTAACCCAATTCTTGGCGGTGATTTTCCAGACCCGACAATAATGCGAGATGGAAATGATTATTACATGACACATTCTTCAATGTATTATGTGCCGGGTTTGTTGGTTTTCCATTCCACCGACTTGGTCAATTGGGAACCAATAAGCAATGCTTTGAATACCTATATAGCTTCTGTTTGGGCTCCCGATATATGTAAATACAAAGACAAGTATTATATTTATTTTACAGTAGACGGTAAAGGGAATTTTGTTGTTTATGCAAGCACTCCTTATGGCCCATGGAGTGAACCGGTTGATTTAAAGCTGGATGGAATAGATCCCGGCCATGTAGTAGATGATAAAGGACAGCGATGGGTTTTCATGAATTGGGGATACCGGGCAAAACTTTCAGATGATGGGCTTTCTGTTGTTCCGGGGACTCTAGAAAAAGTTTATGATGGTTGGGAATACCCAATTGAATGGGAAACAGATGGCTTTAATTTGGAGGGATCAAAACTTAAAAAAATAGGTGATTATTATTATCTATTGGCTGCTCAAGGCGGTACTGCTGGACCACCAACCTGCCATATGATTGTTGTTGCTCGTTCAAAGTCAATAGATGGTCCTTGGGAAAATTCACCAACTAATCCATTAGTTCGTACATGGCAAAATTCAGAAAAGTGGTGGGCAAAAGGTCACGGTTCACTAATAGATACTCCCGATGGTAAGTGGTGGGTAGTTTATCACGCTTATGAAAACGGTTTTCTTGGCATGGGGCGCCAGACTTTGATCGAACCCGTAGAAATAAATGAAAAAGGGTGGTTGGTAGCCCCTTCCGGCCCTGAGATTGAAGAACCAATGACAATGCCGATTAAATCTGAAAAATCAATAAACAGACTGGAACATTTAAATGAATTTAGGATTGGTTTTGACTGGAAGTTCTTCAAGAGTTACGATTCGGATAGAGTATTGTTTAAGGATAATATACTCACTCTGAAAGCGCAAGGTCTGTCTCCACAAGAATCTGCTCCAATATTGTTTGTTCCAGGGGTACATAATTATGAAATAAGTGCTAAGATTGATATTGATTCTACCGCTGTTGGAGGCTTGGTTCTTTTCTATAACGAGGACTATTATGTAGGCACGGGCATCGATACAAAAAAAAGAATCCGATGGAGAAAAGGTGGTATTAAAGGGACATGGGGGCATAAAGGAGGAACTCAGGTTTGGTTGAAAATCCGAACCATAGATCATATTGTAACAGGATATTATAGTTATGATGGAATTAATTGGAAAAAAGAAATTTGGGGTATGGATATTTCAGGTTATCATCATAACACGTTGTATGACTTTATAAGTGTTTTACCTGGATTATTTGCATATGGAGAAGGAGAGGTGAGATTCAGTAATTTTGAGTTTAAAATATTAGAATAAAAATTTGCTGAACACAAATAATTTGGGATATGATTTAGTTAATTTATTCGATACGATAATCTAATTCAGATGTTATAGCAGCTTGATAGGAATTACTTTAAAAGTATTATGCTCCATATACTTGGTCTCAAAGGACAATAAAAATAAAGAGAGTTTAATAATAAAAATAAACAGATGAAACACCCATGAAAATCACATTCACACAAACGAGGATGATTAGTCAGGGTGTTTCATCTGACAATTAAAAAACAATAAATAAAAACAGATGAAATTAAGAATAGCATTGATAATGCTTTTGTTAACAGTAGGCAAAGCAATATCCCAAGAGTTAATTACCTACGAAATCCCAAGACAATATAAATACGCCATACATAATGACGATTTTACGGTATTGGCAAGAGTTCCTGGAGGCGACTGGAAAGATTTATATGAATATAGGGTAGAGGTAGATATGGACACAAAATCTAAAGCATCCATGGTGTATTTTGATTTTGAAGGCAAAGTAGAGATTATGGTCAAAAAGAATAATGGTAGTCTTGATCAAGTAAAAATTAGACCATTGGCCAAAAATATTGTTCCCGATGTAAAAGAAAATACAATGCTATTTTCTTTGGATAAACCAATGAAGCTTTCTTTGGAAGTAAACGGTGATAGGTTGCATAATCTACACATTTTTGCAAATGCTATTGACAGAAATAAACCAGATTTAAATGACCCTAACGTTATTTATTTTGGACCAGGGGCACACCAACCAGGAGACCTTCCAGGAGATGTTTTTAATATACCTTCAGGAAAAACGGTATATGTTGACGGCGGTGCTATTGTTAAAGCAAAATTTTTGGTAGATAAAGCCCATGATGTTAAAATTTTAGGAAGAGGTATTGTGCTTCAGCCAGAGCGCGGTGTGGAAATTCGCCATTCAAAAAATGTAACGGTGGATGGATTGATTTTTATCAACCCTAAACATTATACTATATATGGTGGCGAATCAACAGAATTGACCATTAGAAATATTAAATCATTCAGTAGTGAAGGTTGGAGTGATGGAATTGACCTCATGTCCTGTTCAAATGTAGAAATAGATGATGTTTTTATGAGAAATTCAGACGATTGCATTGCTATTTATGGACACCGATGGGATTTTTATGGTGACGCTCGTAACTACGACATTAAAAACTCGATTCTTTGGGCAGATATAGCACATCCTACAAACATTGGTATACATGGTGATGCTGAGCATGGTGGAAATATTATTGAGAACATTAAATTTTCAAATATAGATATTCTGGAACACGATGAAGATGACGTAGTTGCCGAAGGTTGTATGGCTATATGCGTAAGCGATAATAATACGGCAAGAAATATTAGTTATACAGATATTAGGATAGAAAGCATTCAAGAAGGGCGTATTTTTAATTTTGAGGTTTGTTTCAGTGAAAAATACAGTGCTGCTTCAGGACAAAAAATAGAGAATATCACTATAAAGAACATTACATACAATGGTCCTTATGTAAATCCATCCATTATAAAAGGTTACAATTCAGAACGTAACGTGGAAGGGATTACTATTGAAAATTTAAAAATTAATGGAAAATTGGTTACAAATCCAAAAGAAGGCAATATCAAGATTGGAGATTTCGCAACCAAAGTGATATTTAAAAAATAAAATAAAGAAATATGTACAACTATGTAAAAATAACAGCATTGCTATTAATGATTGGGATGTTCGTTTCTTGCAAAAACCAAATCACGAAGCAAGAACTAACTATTCAAGTTGAAAACAATCAGAACTTTTCACGAAATGAAGTCGTGGAGATTCCCTATGAAAAGCTATCAGGATTATTAAAAAGTACAAGTCAAGAAAATATCAGGGTAAAAAAACAAGGTTCACAAGACTATTTAATTACCCAATTGCTGGATAGCGATAGTGATGGAGTTACCGATGCCCTTCTTTTTCAAGCAGAAGTAGCTGCTAATTCTTCAGAAAAATATGTAGTGTTAGTTGATAGTATAAATCCTGTTAAAGAAACAAAAGCAGTTACTTTTTCTAGACTAGTTCCTGAAAGAACGGATGATTACACATGGGAAAATGATAAAGTTGCTTTTAGAACCTACGGACCGGAAGCGCAACGTCGAATAGAAGAAAATGAATATGGAGGTACATTATCCAGTGGAATAGATCTTTGGTTAAAGCGTGTAGAATATTCTATTATAGATAAATGGTATGCAAAAAATCTAGAAACCGAAGGGTATTATCATATTGATCATGGAGAAGGTTACGACCCTTATCACGTTGGGAAAAGTAGAGGTACTGGAGGTCTTGGTATTTGGGAAAACGACAGTTTATACGTTTCAAAAAACTTTATCGCTTGTAGAACCATAGCCACAGGGCCCTTACGAACTGTTTTTGAGTTGGACTATGCGCCTTGGAGTGATTATAAAGTGAAAGAAACCAAAAGAATTTCTTTAGACTTAGGTAGTAATTTTTCAAAATTTGAAATAAAATTAAATGCAGAAAAAGAAGTTCCAAATTATACCATTGGAATAACATTGCACGATGGAAAAGGGGAAGTTAAATTGAATCAACAAGAGGGTTGGTTCAGGCATTGGGAGCCTATAAATGATGCTTATGTAGGTGAAGGCATTGTAATAGAACCAAACAAAGTTCAAAAAGCGTTCAACCATCAGTCGAAGACACCAGATCAAAGTCAGGTACTATTGGTTACAAAACCACAAGAAACACTTACTTATTATGCAGGTTTTGGATGGACGAAAAGTGGACAGGTTACTACGTTGGAAGATTGGGATAAACTGTTAGAAAGACAAGCTAAGATAGTAGGGAATCCGTTAAAAATATCAGTAGTAAAAGACAAATGAATTTAAAAACATACCTTGTTTATTTAATGAAAAGACATAGTTTTCTAATCTGGATTATGTTTGTGCCTTCTCTTTTTGCACAAAATTACATCTCTAAAGTTTGGCAATCAGATAATGGAGACGGCACCTATACAAATCCTATTTTATATGCAGACTATTCAGATCCGGATGTGATTAGAGTAGGAGAGGATTTCTATATGACGGTGAGCAGTTTTAACTGTACACCCGGTTTACCAATTCTTCATTCCAAGGATTTGGTGAATTGGGAAATAGTCAATTATGCTTTAGAGAAACAAATTCCAGAAGACGTATTTAACATGCCTCAACACAGCAAAGGCGTTTGGGCTCCAAGTATAAGATATCATAATAATGAGTTTTATATCTATTGGGGAGATCCCGATTTTGGAGTGTACATGATTAAAACCAATGATGTTTATGGAAAATGGTCTAAACCACTATTGGTTTTAGAAGGAAAAGGAATTATAGACCCTTGTCCTTTATGGGATGGGGAAAACACGTATATAGTACATGCTTGGGCAGGAAGTAGAGCAGGAATTAATAGTATGTTAACGATGCGTACTATGAATGCTGAGGGAACAAAGGTTTTAGATGATGGAAAAAATGTGTTTGACGGCCATGAAAACCACCATACACTGGAAGGTCCAAAATTGTATAAAAAAGGAGCATATTATTATATATTAGCTCCAGCAGGAGGCGTAGAAACTGGATGGCAATTGGCATTGCGTTCTAAAAATATTTATGGCCCTTACGAAGAAAAAATTGTTTTAGAACAAGGCTCTACAGCTATTAACGGCCCACACCAAGGCGCTTGGGTAACATCAGCAGATGGGACATCTTGGTTTGTGCATTTTCAAGATCAAGCCGTTTACGGAAGAGTCCTTTGGCTAGAACCAATGAGTTGGAAAAACAATTGGCCCGTGATGGGGAAAGATTTGGATGGAAATGGCGTTGGAGAACCCATACTTACCTATAAAAAGCCTGTACAAGGAATGCCGATAACATCACCTAAAGAAAGTGATGAGTTTAATAATGGAAAACCAGGTTTACAATGGCAATGGTATGCAAACGCATCTGTAAAATGGAGCGCGCAGATTCCGGGAACCGATTATTTAAGGCTATTCACCATCAGTAAAAAAGAAGAACCAAATTTATGGAATGTACCCAACTTATTGTTGCAAAAATTGCCCGCACCCAATTTTAAAACCACCACAAAAGTTACTTTGACTACAGAGTGGAATACACCAGGAAAAACAGCTGGATTGATCATGATGGGACAATCCTATGCATATATAGGAATAGCCTATCACGATGAAAAATATTGGGTACAACAAATCATTTGCAACAAGGCCATAGAAGGGCTTAAAGAAAAAGTCATTGACGAAAAAGAGTTAAAATCAAATACTGTTTTTTTAAGTATGAAAGTGTCTGCTCCCAACGCAAATTGTGTATTCAGTTACAGTGAAGATGGCAAAACCTTTAAAGAAATAGGAGCCAATTTTATCGCAGAAAAAGATTTATGGATTAGTGCCAAAATGGGTGTTTTTTGTGTGAGTGAAAAAAACGTTAGAATGGGCGGCTATGCCGATTTTGATTGGTTTAAAGTTAGAAAATAATTGAAAAAACTCATTTCTCAGACCTCACAGGTTTATAAAACCTGTGAGGTCTTTTTTTTTCCATTTTAAAGAGAAAGAATATCACAACTTTTTGAGTTATGAGTTTTTGGTTTTGAATTATAGATTATGGTCCCAAACCTTGAACCCAGAACCCAGAATCCAGAACCTTGAACACAAAACCCAGAACCCTGAAGCAACTTTTTCCATGAAAAAGAATGAATAGTAATTATAATTTATACGGTTTGGATTATAATTTATAGAACGAAATCTTTATTCTTTCTAATATTGACCCACGCTATTTCATATTGAAATAAGTAAGTAGACATCTAAAGAATGACTGTCATTTGATTGTTGCTAAAATGGTGGTTTCATAAAATTATAGAAAATTAAAAAGGATTCCAAGATAAGAGTATGAATATATTATATAGAAAGAATAGTATGGGTGCTAAATCGCAAGCACTAGGTTTAATTTTTATGGCATTTCTGTTGGTTGGTTGTATGGGTTCTAAATCAAGAAATGAATCCAGCCTAAGTTTGAATGTAGATAAACAATTGGATTATTGTGTAAACCAAAGTGAAAAAACAATAGCTCTAAACTTTAAAGATCAAATGCTTCCCAGAAATGTAGCCACGAATAGTAGTACTTGGCGATTGGTGGAATATAAAGATTGGACGAGTGGGTTTTGGCCAGGGGAACTTTGGTATTTGTATGAATTTACAGGTGATGATAAATTTAAGACATTTGCAGATAAATTTACAAGATATTTAACCCCGCTTTCGGTGACGCCAGCTTTAGATCATGATCTCGGATTTCAAGTATTTAATAGTTTTGGTAATGGATATAGATTGACCAAAAACCCAGAATATAAAGACGTTATTCTTAAAACGGCAGATACCCTTGCTACGCTTTATAATCCGAATGTGGGGACCATTTTGTCGTGGCCAAGAGAGGTGCCTAATATGGAGTGGCCGCAGCACAATACGATTATGGATAACATGATTAATTTGGAATTATTGTTTTGGGCATCTAAAAACGGAGGTAATAAAACATTATACAATAAAGCTGTTAGTCATGCCGAAGTAACCATGAAAAATCATTTTAGACCTGATTATACGTCTTACCATGTTGTGGTATATGATAAAGATACAGGGAAAAAAATAAAAGGAGTTACCCATCAAGGATACAGTGATGAAAGTATGTGGGCACGAGGACAAGCTTGGGCCATTTATGGCTATACCATGGTGTATAGAGAAACCAAAGCCCCTAAATTTTTAGATTTTGCACATAAGGTAACCAAAGTATATTTGGATCGGTTACCAAAAGATTTAATTCCATATTGGGATTTTGATGCACCAGGAATACCAAACGAGCCTAAGGATGCATCAGCCGCTGTCATTGTAGCTTCGGCACTTATAGAACTTTCCACTTATACTAAGGATGAAAGATTGGCAAAAGAGTATGTTGATAAGGCTGAACAAATGCTTGCTGAACTTTCTAGGAATTATCAAAGTAAAAATGAAAATACCGCTAATTTATTACATTCAACAGGACATAAACCAGCTGGTTCAGAAATAGATTATTCCATAATATATGCAGATTACTATTATGTGGAAGCCTTGTTAAGATTGAAAAAAATGAAAGCAGGTAAGCCTCTGAATTCAATAGCATTAAAATACTGAATAAAAAGTTTAAAAAAACGGACGAATTAGATGAATAAGAAAATTTTAATATGGTCTATTATTGCAGCATTAGCTGGATTTCTTTTTGGATTTGATACCGTAGTAATTTCGGGAGCCGAAAAAAAGTTACAACTATTATGGAATACCAGTGATATTTTTCATGGTACCGTGGTTATTGGAATGGCCTTATGGGGAACTGTTGCGGGAGCTATTTTAGGAGGCATACCTACAAACAGGCTAGGAAGGAGAAATACGTTAATATGGATAGGTGTTTTATATACGATTTCAGCAATAGGATCAGGATTGGCTAACGATCCCATTACTTTTGCCATATTTAGGTTTATTGGAGGCTTAGGTGTTGGAGCATCCACCATAGCCGCACCAGCTTATATTTCAGAAATAGCGCCAGCTAAAGATAGAGGAAAGCTGGTAGGATTGTATCAATTTAATATCGTTTTCGGTATACTAGTAGCTTTTGGCTCTAACTATTTGTTAAGCGGAATCGGGGATAACGATTGGCGTTGGATGGTAGGAATAGAAGCAATACCAGCAGCTATTTATACACTATTAACATATATCTTACCCAAAAGCCCACGATGGTTATTGACCAAATTTAGAACTGAAGAAGCTAAAATAGTATTACAAACAATAAACCCAGATGTAAATCCTGAAGATCTAATTTCTGAAATTAAGGAAGAAATGGATAGTACGGTACCGAATGAAAATATTTTTCTTAAAAAATATAGATTCCCGGTTGTTTTAGCGTTCTTAATTTCTTTCTTCAATCAATTATCAGGCATCAATGCCTTACTCTATTATGCTCCTAGAATTTTAACCGAGGCAGGTCTTGCTGAGAGTTCTGCTTTATTAAGCAGTATTGGGGTGGGTGTAACCAATATGATTTTTACATTGTTGGGGATTTATTTGATTGATAAATTGGGTAGAAAGCAATTAATGTACATAGGTTCTATAGGTTATATAATTTCTTTGTCATTAATTTCTTGTGCTTTTATTTTTAATTGGGAAGGCAGTTATATGCCATTGTTTTTATTTGCTTTTATTGCTGCTCATGCCATTGGGCAGGGAGCTGTAATATGGGTGTTTATTTCAGAAATTTTCCCAAATCATTTAAGAGGGTTTGGACAGTCTTTTGGATGTTCGGTACACTGGGTTTTAGCAGCAGTGGTTCCGTCATTGGTTCCAGTCTTGTTCACCATGATAGGAGCAGGGGCTGTATTTGCCTTTTTTGCTTTTATGATGGTGTTTCAGTTGTTGTTTGTTGTTTTTATGATGCCAGAAACTAAAGGGAAAACGTTGGAAGAATTACAAGAAGTCATGTTAAATAAATAGGTGAGGAAATAAAAGGAGACAAATGAATTTGTTTGAAGATTTAAAGTAAATTAATGAACTCATTTAAAGTTTTTGAAATTAAGCGAAAATTAGGGGGTTTTAGTTCTGTTGAAGGCTTTTT
>LLBZ010012167.1_pt1 | contig 35015 bp, 35 predicted proteins | sample 1489421 | NCBI WGS metagenome assembly LLBZ01 (sample SAMN04092657, study PRJNA295927) | soil metagenome | biome: Soil prokaryotic community; feature: Bulk soil; isolation source: soil from tomato rhizosphere | host: tomato cultivar Moneymaker | place: South Korea | collected 2011-11-01 | reverse complement strand
TGTACTAGTGATGTACTGCTGATGTACTAAGTGCCCAAACCTCAGTACCCTATGAGCAATGTCTCGGTAGTTCGTCAGTGGTTCGCTCCCTTGTATAGCTCTTGCAAGGAACACTTCGCAAGGGACTTTTCACCGCGTTCGTCTTAACCTCAAGACCCTGGATTCGATACTGTCTGCCTCGACTGGGCTATTTAGTTGTTTCTCTATACTTCTATATTAGCTGGCTGAGAACTGAAAGTCAATGAGTGTTTATACCTAATTTTGAATCAACTCTTCAACTCTCTCTTTACCTAAAGCTTGCTCGATAACTTCTAACTCTTCAATAATGGTTGCTTCTTGCTCTTCAGTCAGTTCTGGATTGTCCATTGCAGCCATTAGTTCCTTCCATCTCTTCTCCATTTGTCCTTCCTCTCTTCTGCTGTACCTCTATAGTAGCTGGCTGTGAACTGAGTGTCAATGAGTATTTCTACCTAATTTGTTGAGTGGCTTCGATATAACTTGATATGACATAGAGTAGCAGATTGGGTGAGGATGTCAAGTGTTCTTAACAATTTGTGATGTTTTGGGATGTCCTGTGTGTCCTGTGAAGTGTCCTGTAGGTTGTCCTGTTCCCCCCTATTACCTCATTGTTCCCTTAAAGTCAACCTTCATCACAACTCTTAACATTCGCTAATTGTGAAGATAGGTGAATTATGGTAGGGGTGGGAGGGAAATGGAGAGCGATGGGGGGAAATGTGTGTGTAGTATGTGTGTATCACCCCCATGAAATTTTTACTCTGTGCGCTCGACTAATCTTCATAAAGTGAATTGAAGTAGCTGCTACCAATCTTCACTGCGGAGTCTGCATGAGTTTTGTAGGATAGGATGGGCGGGAACACGCTCATGAATTCATGGTTCTTTTTAGAGATAGCTCCACGCTTCTGAGTGTATTCATTGTAGCCATAAGCATACTTGGTTTTACAAACAGTTTTGGAGATTTTAACTTTGATAGTCTTGAGGACGATGTGAATTTGTTTGTAGTAGTTAGGAAGATGTTGGCTGATGAAGTAGGTGTGGATTGGTTGGTTTTTCATTTGGCGTTTCATTTGTCTTTCCTCTCTTTCTCTATATTTATATTATGCCAAATTCTAGAAAAGTTGTCAACTATTTTTAGATAAGAATTTTTGATGGCTGCTCAACGATTTTTGAGAATTTGCTGATATTTGATTTTTGTATGGTTTTTGGCTGGGTTGATAAGTAAAAATTTTGGAGAGCCAAACCCCCCGGACGGCTTAGCCTCAAAGCGAAACAGCCGGGAGTGGGGGTTTGGTTACTTTGATTGTAACTGTGTTTTGACAAACCTAGAAGAGCTTGTTAATTGATAATGAGATTTTGTGCAGCTCTTCATTGAATTCAATACCACAAGCCTCTTGAAAATCTTTGACAACTGCATTTTTAATGTCATCGAGGAGTTGGTTCATCCAACCGATGTACCAATCAGGGTCGTCAGAAGTAGCAGGGATAAGGGAGTTGACCCGCATGGAAATCCAACGTAAAGGTTCAAGGCTGTTATTGCTAAACACAACAGCTTCAATGTAGTAGAGCACAAACATGGAACCAGAGTTATTAGACATTATTTTCTACCTTTTTTAGAGTATGGGTTAGCAAATGAAGTAGCCTGTTGAGCAACTGTGTTTTCGATATTGTTGGGGAGCAGTATCTCAGGAGGGTTAGCGTAAGTGACACCTTTATTCTTTTTAGCTGTTCTATAGACTGATAATGATGGAAGTAGCATTAGTTTATCTTGAACTAGACACACATCATATGGTCTTGATTGAAGTAGCATATCGACAAACACAGTCGAGCCTGATGGGAATCTACCCTCAGATTCTAAGATAGACACACGCTCTAGTACGAAAGCACCCTTAAGTACCTCTACGTATTGAGCACGTAAATCACCCTCTCCTTCCATCTTAAGAGTTTTAACACCCTTACCTTGAGCCATGAGTATGAAGTTCATATCTCTACGTCTACCCATTGATAAGCCATCACCAAGCATAGAAGGAGCATCATAGCACTCTTTAGCTACCCATCTATACTCATCTATGGCAATGATAATAGGAGGAGCATTAGAAGTATCCCCCTCTTTAGCCCCCGCAGGGACTTCATATCGCTTGATAAGGTCGTATTGTAGGAAAGTAACGAATTCGTTGAGCTTGGTCTTATCGAAACCTTTACCTACAAGCTCCCATCCCAAGAACTCATCAGGGTCAACAATAGGAGACATATAGAGTTGACGTGGTTTCTTGAGTGCTGACCTGTAATAAGCTGCTCTAAGGTCGCCTATAACCTCTGCTGTAAGGGTTTTACCTGCCCCAGTTGGTGCAAGAATAGCGATATGAGGGTACAATTTAGGGTTATTGATGATAGTAGTGACGAAATCTGACCACTGCATCTCAGGAACTCCAGGATTATCTCCCCCTTCAAGCGTAGCGCTACCAGAATTACCAGCAGAAGGGGGTAAAAGTTGCTGTCCTTTGTTTTCCCAGAAGGCTTGAACAGACAATTGGTCATACATATCAGACATTGCTTGGTTTCGTAGTGATAAAAGCTGTTCTAATTTGGATAGTTGAGCAGAAACAGCCAGTAAACCTAAACCATTAGCGTAAGCCAGTACCTTTTTCCAATGTGTATCTTGAGTGTAACCCCAATACATTAGAGGAGCAGAGAGCAAAGCAGCAAATAGAGCACCTAAATTTATAGAATTAGCTGCGTCCTTACGTTCTGAATAGGGTAAATTGATGGGATTAGACATTAGAGAATACCTCCTAACAACATAAAGGTGTATTTCATTACAGCAGGATAGCGCATATCTTTATCACGTAGAGCAATAAAGAGAGCACATACAAGAGGAAGAACAAATACTCCAGTAGGAATGGCAGCGTACCAACCCATCCAAATGATGCTCTGCCAAACACTGTGTTTTACAACAGCACCTATAAGTGGAAAGCCTACTCCTGTACGTATCCACCCTGCTAGGGTGAAGGGGAGAGATAATGATTGTCTTAAGTTGTAACGTGATATGGACTGGTTGTCTATTCTATGAGTCCATACAGATACAGGGTGATAACCATCATGAATTTGTGGGTTGTGGAATGGTTTCTCTTGTCTATCCTGCTCTCGTGTTTGGTCGTCTGCAAATCCTCTACCTAAACCATACCAAGCACTATTGTTATTCTGTTGGTTATTCATTGGTCAACTCTCCAATTTCTAATTGAGCAACAAGTTTGAATAGTTGTCTGTTTACTGACTGACTTTGTAAGTAGAGTTTAAGTAATTGAAGAAATAGCTCTTCAAGTTCTTCTCTTTTCCAGTTGTGTATATTACGTTTTGTGTTTTCGAGCATAAGTTGTTGAGACAGCCCAAGCTCTAAATCAATGAATTTATTGTTGGATTCCACAGCTAACATCCTCCGACTTCACTATACCATACCATCGATACTCTTTAGTTGTTGAGCATTGAACATCTTCCTCTTCCTCCTGCTGCTCAATCAGGGATAGGCGTTTTTCTATGTCAGATAACTGCTCTCCTTGCACAATAGATAAAGAGAGAATTGCTAATAACGATAGAGCACAACCAATAAAGGTTATACCTACAACTCGGTCAACGTTCATACAAAAATAACCTCTAAGTCAAGTTTATAGTCCTTACACATTTCTATCATTTGAGCTACACGTATGTCCGTTTCATTCCATACAATGATAGCTCCACCACCGTACATTTTAGACTCTTTAGCTTTCAGGCACATACGTCTTTGCATATCAGTGAATGCAGCTTGCTTGTTTAAGCGTTTAGTGTTAGGGCTGAAGTTTAATCTGGGCACATCAAGTTCATGAGCCAGTTGAGCAGCTACACCACGTTTGCCAGGGAAGGAGGAGATTATTTCAACATAACCAGGGTCGTAGCTCTTCACTAGCTTCCACAATGCTGTTTTCTTTATAAGAGAAATAACCTCTTCTTCTTTACCCATGTTGCCAGCAATAATCAATCTGTATTTTTCCATGATAACCTCTATACGTGACTCTCTCTTGAGCTAACATAATCAATTAAACCTTGAACATTCCCCATTATTGGGTTATTTGATATACTGAAAGTTAGGTAGGAATTGGCACTGTATTGAATAGCCTCTATAAAGGGTCGAATTAGAAAAGCACCACCACCACAAATGTGCACGTGTCTTATGTCAGTCTCCTTAATAAAGTTTACATTATTGACAATGCTAGACCAAATATTCATCCACCAATGAGCTATATTTTTGTCAGCATTGTAAACACTATCGTTGAGCAGCTCCTTTTGCCTATAGGCTATGTCTAAAGAATCCAAGCTTAAACCATTGACTTTAGCTCTAAACTTGGGATTAGAACTAATATTAGCAAATAGATGGTTTGTGCCTCCATTCTCGATAACTACAGGAACATCTAAAACTGTATTAGACCTACACTCGACAAGCAATACACTGGCAGCACTGTAACCAATGTCTAAAACAATAGCATTCCCCCCTTCCAGCCTCGCAGAGTAGTAAGAACCAAAACCTGGGAACATGATATGAGTTACGGTAGGTCTTACAAAACAGTCAATATCATCTAAGCTGAGAGAAAAGACATTGTACATTTTAGGTGACATCATGCGGGAGAGCTGCCAACTCGCCTTGGTATGTGTAAGGACTACCTTGACATCTCCCTCTTCCCACCCTGGAGGTAAAGCATAGGCAATGGCTGTCCTGAAATTGAGAACAAAGTTATCGTTACTGGTTTTGTACTGACTTCTGGGGTACTTTAGTGCAGCATCACCAACATGGTAGAACTTACCTTCATCTTTAACACGACCTGAACCCTGTTTTCTTTTCTTGGGGTCATCCAGCTCAACCACTGTAGAAGGAAAGAACATAGAAAAACCATCAGAATTTGCAACTTTAGTGAAACATTTACCAACATCAACAGCAATGTAAAAAGACATGACAAACCTCTTTGGGAGTTATATGCCCATTGTAACACATAAATAAGTAATTGTCAACCCCTATGACTAAGAATATTGTAGATATTGGTTGGTTACTTGGTTTGTGTGCGTCTGCTCTAGCTATAGGAGTTCAGATTATACAAATTCATGAAAGGGTTACTAGAATCGAGTCTCTCATTACTAGTGAAGCTACCCTTTGTGATTGTTTTAATACAAGAAGTAGGGTTTCAGCACTTGAATTTAGAGTTAATGAGATAGAGGAGAACTATGGCGTTACCGACTGATGCAATTAATAAATACAAAGTTCAATACTTAGCGGGGTTGCTCGATGCTTGTGATGATGCTTGTAGGGTCATTACTCCGCATTTGTGGGAAGGTTACTTCACTGCACAGTATGGGCATTCACCAGAGCACAATGGACGCTTAACAGCAGGTCAACGTAAGTTAAGAATTTTAGGTTGTATTCTTAACGTACCTTACGATACTAACGACGCTACTACCGAAGCGGCTATAGTTACAGCAGTTCAAGCACTCATTCCATAACCATGATTAATCCAGCAGAACTAGTAAATAAATACAAGTCACGAGAACGTAGTACGGTTATTGTTGACATATTAAAGGAAATGGAAGCTCATGATATTACTTTAGCAGAGCTTGAGAAATATCGTAATGAGAATGTTATCCATTTACGCGAACAAGTATTAAATTTGAAGAAGCGTTCAAGACGAGGGCTGAGTAATGTCATCAGGCGCGGGAAAGCGGAGTGAAATAGATAAGGTTTCAGGTGAAACTAAAAATCTAATTAGGAAGTTAATAGCTCAACAGCAGCAAGCTCATACAAGGGGTACTGCTGCAATGTCTCAAGATTTAGAGTTGTTTAGACAACAAATAGGTCAACAGAACGCTCAAACAGCCGCTATACAGAATTGGCAATCTCAGGCTATTCAAGCTCAAGAAGGTTTAGCTAAACAGTACCAAACAGGGTTAAGCCAACAGCTTGGTTTACTTCAGCAACAGAACAGCTTAATTAAACAACAAGGTGCTCAACAAACTTCTTACTATAATTCACAACGGCAGTTTCAGCAGGAGCAAAGGGCTTTACAACAGCAGCAATTAGCTAGACAACAGGAGGAAGGAAGGTATACTTCTTTACTTGAGTCTAATGAACGTAGACAGGCTGGAGCTTCAGCTAACAGGTTAAGGTTACAAATTAATAGGCGACGTGCAATTAGTAGATTAGGGAGAGTTTAATAAATGGCTACTGTAGGCAAAACTTTAGGAAACACCAGATTAAAGCTTATTCAACAACAGTTTATTAATGGTCAAGTCTTTACTATGGCTGATGATAGACTTGGCTGTGTATGTTACAAGGGGAAGACCACTGGAGATACTGCTACTGAGTTATTCTTAGGTGGTAAAGGTGGTGCTCTTAATGAAGATGGTACTACATACTATAATCGTTTGTATCTGCCAGAGAGCACTATAGTTTTTGCTCGATATGTTGCTTTACAATACAACGCCACTGATGATGTCTTTGGTTTTGATTCAGGGTATGTCGTAGTTAACAATGTTAATGGAACTACAGCAGCAATTGATGTACTCAATGGTGATGCTGACGCTGGTGACGATGTGTTCGTTCGCGTAGCTATTCCTGAGTCTGGAGCAGCAGCTAACGATGGTTTAACATTGAGTGAATTTGTTGGTACTATTTCCTGGACAGTAGATGACACTGATGATTATCTGAAACTGTCTGTTACAGGTGTTGCAGCAAAGACTTATTACTGGAAAGTATATCTAGAGATTGCTTCACTTAACGAGACTGAATGTACTCAGAACTTTATCTTTGGCGATACTGCTGCTCAAAATAGTGGTGACTAATTATGTCCGAACGAAGCACGAGGAGGAATAACGAAACTAAACCACCTACAAAAGAAGAAAAGTTACAATCTCTTTATGACTTCTGGAAGTTCATTGACATTATACAATTTCATGGTGGTTCTTCTTCTTTTGGACAATGCCATAGAGATATGGTTCAATGGATGGAAGATACATATGAAGAGTACGATAATACATTAATGCTCGTGCCTAGAGGACATCTAAAGTCTACACTAATGACAGTAGCTAGAGCCTTATGGCGAATTTACCAGATACCAGACATAAGACTTTTTGTAGGAACAGCTACACGCTCTCTTGCTACAGCATTTGTGAGAGAAATAAGGTCGTATCTTGAAGACCCTTGGTTAATGGAAAATGTTTGGAATTCCAGACCCCACTATGAGGGTAACTTAATTCCAGACATGGAACGTACCAAGTATAGAAGGGACAATAACGATGCTAAAGATAAGAAGGTTATTTGGTCTTCTTCAGCTATACAGGTTATACGTCCTACAATTCTAAAAGAGCCGACCGTCACTGTGGGTTCAGTAGGTACTATTCCTACTGGATTCCACTTTGATGAGATGTATTTAGATGACGTAGTTAACTATGACAACATTAACACTCCTGATAAAAGGGAGAGATTAATTACATGGGTTGATGATTTAGTTTGTGTATTAGACCCCAAGTACACAGAAGAACAATATTTAACAAGACTGCCAATACAAGCTAAGAAGTATGCAACGTTAGGTGGTAGGTTTAATGTAGTAGGTACTCGCTATGACATCAACGATTGGTATGGTGACATCATTGATAACCATCAAGGTACATCGTGGGCGGTATATCAACGCAACATCTATAAAAACGGTCAAGACTCGACTGAGGGATATCTATGGCATGAGGTCTGGACTGAAGACTTAGAACGAATTAAAAGAAGTCAGATGACAGCTCAACGGTTTGCCTCACAATACCTTAACGCTATTATGGCTCCAGGTAGCAGCATCCTTGATATAGACAAGATTATCAAGGTGCAAGTGTGGCAAATTGAACAGCAAGAAGATGGTTATGTCAAGGTACAAAACGAAAACTTACCAGGTGGTTTTAGCACTATTAGACCGATACTTGTGCTAGATACAGCAACTACTGTAGGGGAAGAATCTGACTTTACAGCAATGGTTGTTGGTGGCAAAGATACACATGGTAACGTTTTCTGTTTAGATGGGAAGATGGGCAAGTGGACTGGTGAAGAAATCCTAAAGAATATGTATGGGCTAATCGATAAATGGAAACTTAGAGCAGCACACATTGAATCAGTAGGTGGTTTTGCTCATTTCTTGGCATTTGTAAGGGCATCCTTTAGTCGATATAAGCCTATTGTACTTTATGAATACAAACCTGTTTACACTCAGGGTAAGAAGGAAGTACGAATAGCTAACAGTTTAGAACCACTAATAGCTAATAGTATGTTCTATATGAACACTACAATCTTAGGGGATAGCAACATTCGTGACCAGCTTATGTTCTTCCCAAGAAAAACAATGCACGATGACTTCCCTGATGTACTTGCAGCTCTGTCCGAACTGGCAAAGGGAGGGAAGCTGAAGGCAGTCAATAATCTAGCACCTTATAAGAATAAAATATATGGAGGTTTCAGGTAAATGTCAGACCTGATTGTTACAAAACTCCCAACAGACACGGCTAGAATTACTCCAACAGAAATGGATACTCATATTATCCATGCAGTTACATCGCTCCTCGATGATTGGAAATCTGCTCGAATGGCTATGGAACTTCATTGGCGGGAGTGTTGGGCTTTATACTTCGGTACAGAATATGCACAAGATTGGTTAAGGTCTAGAGCATTAAAACAGTCGTTGGGAGATGTGACAACAGATTGGAGACATCACATCACAACTGGTAAAGCTTACGAAATTGTAGAAACTGCTGTTCCATATTTTAAGAATGCAAGCTTTCCTAACGATGATTGGTTTGACATAGACCCAGTAGTACCAATACCTGACCCAAATCTTGAGATGTTTATTAAGATTCTCAAGGCGTTTGTTAAGAATAAATTAGACACTGCTGATTTTCCATTGTGGTGGGAAATCTATTTAAGGCAGTTGTGCATCACGGGTACATCATGTTTATCCCTCCCTTGGAGACTAGAAACCAAGAAGAGCAAGAAAAATGTGTTGAGCCGTACAGTAGATGGTGTAATGCTGGAAGAGGTAGATGTAGAAAAAGTTATCTATAATCATCCAGACATTGCTGTTGAGGATATGTTTAATATCTGGCTCGACCCTGACTCTATATCGCCTAAAGAAGCTGACCTTATTCGACGTTTCACTTTGAGAAGGGGAGAATTGGCTCGACTAGTGAAAGATGGGGTATACCCTAAAGCAACCATGATGGACATTAAGGGACTTAAACCGCATAGGAGAGCCAGGACTGAAGAACGTCAAGAAGTAGATATCTTTTATGGAGTAGATACAACTAATAACAAGTCCACAGATGTTATTGAAGTGTACGAATTCTGGGGATGTCTAGAGCTTGAAGATAGAGAACTTTATGATGTAGTTATCACCTGGACAGAGAAGACCTTACTTAGGGTTGAGTCTAATCCATATAGGGGTGGTAAACCTTTTGTCATTGGAAGATATACTCCTCTTCAAGAATCACCGTATGGCTGGGGAATGTTAGCTCCAGTTAAAGGAAACATCCAAGAGCTTGACATCTTATCGAACAGCAGGCTCGACGGTTTAGAGATAACACTTAATCCCACATTTTTGCTTCGTAATGATGGAACAGTAGACCCACAAGACATCAAGTCTGAACCTGGAAGAGTTATTCCAGTAAATGACGTAGAAGGTACAGTTAGACAACTTATCACTGATTTTAACTTTAGTGCGGTATCTGTAAATGAAGAAACTACTAGGGAGCAATTGGTTGAGAGGAGAACGGGTACTGGCTCTTTTGTCGGTACTTCTCCTGGGCGTGATGCTGAACGAGTCACTGCTACTGAAGTTGAACAAACTCAATCAGCAGGTGGCAATCGTTTATCAGGAATATACGACAATATTGAAAGAGAATCGCTATTACAGGTAATCCAGAAGGTATACGACTTTGCTCAACAGTTCCAATCTTATGACGAAATAATTCCAGTACAAGGAAGAAGCTCTAGTGAAAAGTTGTATGCTGTTGTAGGTATGGAACAGCTTGCTTATGACATGAAGCTTAGACCTGTTGGAGCTAGACACGTCATACAAAAAGAAGCCACCTTAAGACAGTTTACAGATTGGTTAGCTGTTATTAACAGTAACCCTATGTTGATGGAACTTATTAGGTGGGATGAAGTAGCTCTAGAGGTTACAAGGAAGTTCATTGAAGAAGACCCAGAACGCTTCATTAAGAAACCAGAAGAAATGCAACAACAACAAATGCCTATGGCTCCTCCAATGCCTGGAGCTGAAATGGTAGACGCAGCTCAACAAGTGGGAGGTCAAGAGTTCGCCAATGCCACTACAGCTAATTTAATGGCTGATGGTGGAGCTAACTTAATGGCTGGACTGAATCCCACAGGTGCAACACTTCCACAATCATTATCACCAGAACAGATGGAGTTAATCAATGCCGCAGGAACTACCCCAACCACAAACACAGTTGGTATCTAATCCCTCGTTTTGGGATGTTGAAGAGCCAGATGTCATTACATCTAAACGCTCATATATGGTTACAGATACAAGCGACCCACTAAATCTAGAAGAAGAAGAAGAAGCATCTCCCCCTTCCAAGCCGGAGGCAGAAGTTGAGACTCAACCTGTAGAGTCAGTCGTTGAAGGGGAGGATAAGGTAGAAGACCAAAGTAAGGAACCAGAAAAAGAAGAAACCACAGAGAAGGTAGAGGAAGAAGAAGTCACCGAAGATGTGGTCAAGCATAGAGAAACCTTTATTAGTGATTTAGACTACACACTTAAAGAAAAAACAGGAGTTGATTTAGCTGGAATCACTGAAGCTCTCGTAGAGTTATTAACTTGGCGTAACGATATATTGTCTTTGAGCGCCAAACAGCAACCTGAAGAACCCACTAACACCACTGCACAAAAGGGAGAGATTAGTAAACCACCAAGTTTTCAACGCTCAAGTAGCAAAACAGGTGAGCTTAATCCCGCTGAAAGGTCATACGACTTTAAGTATAGCACTATTCTTAACATGGCTAAAAATGACCCTGCTGAGTATGACCGTAACGCACAAAGAATTACAGAAGCATTCATGAATAATCGTGTTTTAATGGACGTATAAGAAAATGACTATTCGCGGCGATATGTTCTCGTTAGCGGAAGCTTCAGTCTTTATTCCACAGATTTGGTCAACTGATATCATGCGGTATCGGTTGGAAGACTTAGTTTTCGCACGCTATGTTAAGCGTATTCCTTTCAGTGGTAGAGCAGGTGATTTAATCAAGCTCCCCCGTATTTCTCGTTTAGGTGTCAACACCAAGTCGCTCAAGACTCCTATTGAGTATCAGAGTGTAACTGATACAGAATGGGAGATGACTATCACGCGCTATCAGTACAGCGCCATCATGGTAGAGGATATTGTAGAGATTCAAGCTCACACTTCCTTCCGACAAGAGTACACACGGGAAATTTCTCGTGCTCTTGCTCGTGACCTTGACCTCGCTGTTCAGGCTGAACGAGCAGCTATTATTGGTGCAGACTCTACGCATCATATTACCTCAACAGCTCCCATTTCTAAGGCAGAGATTTTGGCAGCTATTGAGATTCTTGACCGTGAGCGTGTTCCTGCTGAAGGACGTGTTCTCATTGTGTCACCTGCTCACTACGCTAGTTTATTGGCTATTGACCAATTTGTTAATGCAGATTATGTGAGTGGGCAACCTACCGTAACTGGACGTATTGGAACCATTTATGGTATTCCCATTGTGGTCAGTAACTACCTGGGTATCAACAGTACCACTGGTTTGTACAATGGAGATAACGACCCTGCTCCTAGTCCTACTCCTGGAATGACAGGTTCTTTATACTATCCTGACCAAGAAGATGGTACGGTAACTAGCTTAACTGCTAATTACTACAGTGCTGTAATGCTACACCGTGACTGTATTGCTCTAGCAATGCAGAAGATGCCCAGTGTAACCTCAGCTTGGGATATCGACCACCAAGCTACAAAGGTCGCATCCACTCAGCTTTATGGTGTAAAGTTGTTCCGTCCTTCTCACGGAGTTGTCATCTCGACAGACGAAGATGGCTTAGTGTAAACCTATGGGGGTACATCATATTTGGTGTATCCCCTATTTTTGTATAAACTTAAAGGAAGTACCATCATGGCTGTTAACGTTAACGATAGAATAAAAACTCTTCTTAGTAACAATCCCAATTCATTCACAGTTGTAGGCTCTCACACTCAAAACTCTTCACTTAGCTCTGCTGTAACAATAACTTTAGCATCAGGTGCTAACGCATTATTGGCTCAATGTACAGGAACAAATGTAAGGTATACATTGGATGGTACTACCCCAACATCTACAACTGGTTTCGTGCTCTATGCTACAGCAAATCCTGTGTTGTTATTAGCCCCTTCAGACGATACACAGTTTAAGTTTATCGAATCCTCTGCAAGTGCTGTACTAATTTATCAAAATGTTAGAGTAGGCGGGTAATAAAGTGTTTATTGACTTCCTTGGTACGCCTGAGAACTTTGTGGGGAATGCCGAGAGATATAGTACAGAATTACCCACTTCACCTTCAATTACTCCTGACTTATGGTTAGATGCTTCAGATGCTAGCACAGTAAATGTTACTGGTACTCTTGTAGACTCTTGGGAAGATAAAGGCTCACTAGGGCTAACAATGACAGCAGGAGGAGCACAGCAATGGATATATGACCCTACTACACGAACATTAGGAGGATTACCTTGTCTTTACTTTAATACTGCTGATGTAGCTTATCTTGGTTCTAATTTAGGTGTAGCCTTTACAGGAGTTTTGTGTACAGCCTATGCTGTAGTCGAGCTTGAATCTGCAAGTCTAACTTCTAGTGTTAGAACGTTGCTATCTATGGCAGTGAATGATTCTACAACAGACACGAGTAATGTTAATGCTGCATCTATTATAGCTAAGACTAACATAAGCACTTCATCATTTGGTGGTTATAGAAATAACTTAGATAGTGGACGTTATACAGTAGCAGCTAACACACCGTTCATAGCAGCAACAAGATATGATAACTCAGTAGCACGTTCATATAAAAATAATGTGGTAGGCTCTACTGTACCTGCTGCTGTGGGCGCATTTAATACTGGACATCTACGTGTAGGTAATAGACCAACTGGAGTAGCAACACATCAAATCTTTGGTAAAATAGCTGAGGTTATGTTGTTCTTTAATGATACTCATTCTAATGATGAACTGCTGCACAATTACCAGTATTTGGCTCGTAAATGGGGTTTCCTGTAATGGACTTTTTCATGGAATTTTTAGGAAGACAAAAGGAGAACGTAACTGAAGTAGAAGAACCACCCTTAGAGCCAAGTAGTGAGCCTAATGTTTGGTTAGACGCTAGTGACCCAACTTACATAAGTAAAACAGGTTCAGATGTAAATACCTGGACAAGTAGGGACGCTGGAGCACTTGTGTTTACAGCTAACACTACAGGCATTACTCATGACATATCTGCAACGTTAGGTGATGGTACAACGCAATATACTTTATCAAACCAAACTACAGCAGTAAAATATTTAACAGCTAATTGGTCTTATTCTAGTACAAACATTATTGTTTATACAGTGTTTCGTATCAATGCTGCACAAATGACTAGTAATAACAGAAGGGTTATTGCGCTCGGTACAGACGGCACTGACGATACGAATGACGCTAGTTCGTTTTTCATTGGAAAGGTTACAGGTAGCACAACTCGTATTGGTGCAAGAAGGGCAGGGGTAAACTTAGTTTTTGATGGAGCAGGTGATACTAATTACATTGTTACAGCAGTTTATAATACAAGACGGCAGCTCTACAACGGTCTTACTTTGGTTACAGATGCAGCTCATTCAGGTGCTCTCAGTATTGCTCAACTAAGAATTTGTAATGGTCTATCAGGAACGTTAGGTACAGGTGGAGAATGGACAGGAAGACTAGGTGAGATAATGATTTTTACTGATGTCCATGATACTGAAACCAGAGAGCACAACATAAATTATTTAGCAACAAAATGGGGAGTAGCAGTGTAAATGGCAACATCAACATCAACACTACTTGAAGTAGTTAATAGGGTTTTATTAAATGCGAATGAAAGAACTTTAACAACAACAACACCATTAATAGGGCAGCAGGTCAAAGAGTGCATTAGGTCTACTCTCTATCAGATGACCAAGTTGGGAGAATGGACATGGACACAAGCAAAGGTCAATGCTTCATCATGGTCTAGTCAGGTAGCTACACTGCCCACCACCACACAGAGAATTAAAGGTATGTCATGGGATAATGATGATGGTATTCTTATTCCTATACAGTTCATAAGTAGGTCGCTCTTTGATGGTTATGAAATAGAGGCTTATACGGATAACACAGGAAGACCTAACTACTGGACTATTGTAGACTACAATGTAGTTCATGTTAACCCATATCCAAATTCAGCAGGTGAGCGTATTAAGATTTGGTTCTATACCAACAAGTACATATCCCTCCCTTCAAGCGACAGCGGAACATTTGATATGCCAGAGGAGTTTACCAATCTCCTTGTACTAGGTGCTACTTCAATGTTCTACAAACGACATATGGAAGACATAAATGTTTCTAGAGCCTTTGAGGATGAATTCGTTGTCGAGCTACAACAAGCAAGAGCTAGACAAATGACAATTCCTGCTCAATCATTTAACTTGTATAAACGAACTGGAGAAATAGGTAGTAATGTACTCTGGTAGTAATTTTGACCGTAGTGAAAAACAACGTCTTAGGGCAGCAGTATCCGGTGGTCTAAACACAGCAGCTAGTGATTTAATGACACCGTTAGAAGACTCTCCTAATATGAATAATGTTCAAGTAGACTCTGATGGAACCATTAGGAAGAGGAAAGGTTATAAGGTTATTGGCTACTACGATAGCGCAAGCAATACTTATTTAGAGGGTGGATTCTTAATTCCTATAAAAACCTCAAGTGGTAGACCAATGCTTATACGTCGAGCAGGCACAAGTATAGCTGTAGAGGTTAAAGAAGATTCAGGAGATTGGACTACACAACTAACATTGGCTAACATCTTTAGCACAAATTCAAGTTTAGATAGATTTAGCTGGATTAAGCTTACAGAACCACTTTACGATAGGATTATACTGGTTAATGAGAACCATGTGCCTATTCAGATTTCTTATACCTCTATGAAGATAGAGGGTTATTCTAAAGCTGGAAGTGGTACTGCTTGGGGAGCATTTGAAACATCAGTAGCATTTGCAGGTAGCTCATCAGGAACCCTCATAGCATTAATTGATGGAGCCTTAGATACAGTAAGTGGAGTAGTTAATTCATATGGAGTGTTTGATAATACCCTTAGCTTTGACACAGCTAACTCTTATCCTGCTGGCACTTACGATGTAGAGCTTATATTCATCTCATATCAGTGGTGGGCTGAATCTCTTATTTTAAGGGGTGACCAATTAGTACAGACAGTAGTTCAAGGTGTATCCACAAAGACAATAAGCGTACCTTCTATTCTGCTCAACGGTATTGAGTCTTACACAGATTATAAATATCCACTGCTGCCAATGTCATCTACAAACTATGATGCAGTTTTTACATTCTCTAATACACCTACCACTTCTAGCCAGTATTCATATTCTGATGGCTCACTATCTGATGGAACTACAAGACCTAGACCTTCACCGTATTATATTGCATTTGGTGCAGCTCCAGCTTCAGCAAGAAATGTGGTAATCAGTAGAGGTTACTATTTGCCTTTTACAGGTGGTATGGTTTCACAAGACACGGGTGACATAGCTGTAGTACCTTATAGAGGTTCTAATGAGTTTGCTAGATATACCACTGCACCCCCTAGTGAAGGAGGAGCAGGTGTTGGAGTTGCTAACGGTGGATATCATTTAAGAATACAAAGTAATTATGGTGTGTCTACAGCTACAACTACTAATAGGGTTCCAAGGTACGTAACTCTTGATGCTACTCGTTCAGCCGATGGAGGTTTACTTAAGGTATCAGCAGAAGATACTTATTTCGTAATAAGTACAGATGAAACAACTTTAGAGAGTTCTGGTTATCTTGGTACTGGAGCATCATCGAGTGACATACCTGCATGGCTCAAGAGTTTAGGTAGAGAGTCACCTGTAATTATGACTAACGGCTATGCTTACCCTATTGGAGGTATAAGTCACTTTTCAGACTACAGGAGAGGCTCATTCCCCCATGTCATTGGGACTTTGCAAGGGAGAGTAGTTCTAGGTGGTTTTGAAGACCAACCATTAACTTTAGTGTTTAGCAATCCCTACGACAGCGATGTACCTGGATATTTTGCTAACAACTTTGATACTGTTTATACTCCAGTGTCACCAATCTCCCCCTTTGATATCACCCTACCAGGAGGTAACAACGACAGCATTACTTCAATGGTTGAGTTCAATGACAGTTTATTTGTTTTTACGAAGCATAGACTTTATCGCATTCATAACAATGGTGAACTGGTAGATTTTTCTAATGTCAAATATACAGTGGTGGCAGATATTGGTTGTCTTAATTTCAACTCAGCAACGCTTACAGACCAGTATCCAGTATTTTTATCAACGTCAGGCGTATATGCTGTTGTACCTAGCGATACATCCTCCGGCTATGCAATTACAGAACTCTCATTAAAGGTGAGAAATCTTGTAAGGTCTAAAGCCACCAGACTAACTAATTCAGGTTTTATACTATTTGATTCAGGACGGTCTGAGCTTTACGTTGGGCTTTCAGAAGATGGCATCACTGATAGATGTGGTATTCTGCTTGTATTCAACACTCAATTGAATGTTTGGTATAAGTACACTAGGTTGGGTGGTAGTGGTTTTGGGAGTTACGCTGGGGCTGTTGTCTACGACACAAGGGAGGAATCTGACCAATCTCTACCCTCTATCATGCTCACAGGTTATTATGACAGTGTTAATCTTAATCCGTACACACCTGATGATGATAAAATGATGATTATGGAGCTAAACTATGATTGTCCTTTTGATGTTCATGAGGTATTAACTACAGGAATCACCACACCATACACAACAAACCTACACAAGATAGAGACTACAGCAACTACCGTATCAGGTTTAAGAGAATATACACCAGACAGCTTTTCTCAATTTGGTGAGATATCTTTTAGTATGTCACCAATTATAGGGTTTGAAGATATTGAAATTGAGTTAGATAATGTAGTTCAGACATTTAATGAGGATTATGTTAAAACAGTCAATAACTCAATATACTTCACATCCTCCCCTTCCCCGTTTTTATCTATAGAGATGCGTCCCAAAATCAGATATGAAGGTGCATTATATTATCCTGTAGGTATAAGGGTAAATGGTAAGGTGCTAATGCCTGATGAGTATGAAGTAACTGTGTTAGGAGATAACTATCAAATAACCAGCATTACTCCAGCTATTGATGGTAACGATATTGTAGAGATTGGTTATATCTTTCCAGCCTGGTATGTTACACCAACATTCAATGCCGAGACATTAGCAGTTAAAAAGGTTAAGAATTACATTGGTTATTTCCAAAACAACCTTAATGATGTTTGGAGGCATTATGAATCCTATCCATCCACATCAGATGTAGGTTATAGGAAGACACCACTATCTGTGAATATGGCTGTTATCTTCAGCAATGAAGGGGATGGTTTATTACAAGAAGAGCTCTACAATGATGTCACTCCTTCAGACCAACCGCTCAACCAACAAAGAAAAGACTATTCCAGGATTACAGTACCTATCATTGGATTAGGTTACAACTACAGTGTTGTACATCACAACTATAGCCCTACATCTTTCAAACTTGCAGGTTATGAAATAGATGTAGTAGCTAAGAAGGGTAAAGGATATTCACGTTCAGAAGAAGGATTAAACTAATGGATTTAGCTGTAAGAATAGGAAACATTATTACCAACAATACAGGATTTTTCTTGTTTGTTAAGCATGAGCAACCTAATCCTTCTGTAGGATTTATTGCCATTAAACGAGTATCAACTTATCGTATAGCAGACTTCCAACCAGGTGAGGCAGTCGTAGCTATCAGACAATTCTTAATTGATAACTTGCTCAAAGATGATGGTATTGTGGGATTCCGTAGAACAGGAAACCTCACATTAGGAGTATTTAGATATTTTCCTAACCAAACTGAAGCAGAGTTATTTGCAAGGAGTGAAGGTTTAGCTTATCTTGTAAACATTGCAGATAGAACAGTGGTGCAAGTAGGTGACTTTATTCCTGATGTACCAGCAGTTAACCTATAGGAGATAAGGCTATGCCAGCGGGGGCAGTGGTTGGTGGTATTGCTGTAGCGAGTTCTGTAGCAGGTACAGTAGCTACCGTTTCAGCTCAACAAAGGAATGCTCGACTACAGGAAGAAGCATCATTACAACAGGCGTTAGATGCTGAAGAACGAGCACAATTAGCAGTGTCTAGGCAAGCACAAATTGTTGAATCAGCTAAAATACTTAGACAACGAGAACTACAGTTGATTGGCTCTCAAAGAAGACAAGCTGCCCTTTCATTACAACAAAACATACTCAATAATAAACTAGCCCAACTACAAACAGGATTACAGGCTAATACGCTTAGAGCACAAGGTCAAGCTACAGCTTTAAGTGGTGAACAGCAGGGACAACAAGTAATGATGGGAGCTGAAACTGAAGCATTCAACCGTGAAATGGGAATGCAAAATCAGTTAGCAGGCAGAACCAATGAATTGATTGGAGCTACAGGACAAACGGCACAAGCATCACTTCAGGGAGCAAATGAACTCTCACAAGCTCAACAAGGTTTTCAACAAGCGGAACAAGGTGGACAACAACTAGCTCAACAAGGTAGAGGAAATACCAGTGCAGGTTTATCAGCTCAAGAGCAGATGCTAGGTCAAGCGCAAGATGTTGTAGGACAAACCAATGTAAATGCTCAACAACAAACAGGAACCGCACAATTTAACCAACAAATGGCTCAACGAGGTGTTAATCTAGCTCAACGCCAGTTAGCACTTGAACAGCAGTACGGAAATAAAAATCGTTTCTTGGCATCTCAGTTCGCAAATACACTACAACAAATAGCAGCATCACAAGGGCAGCTAACAAACTTGGCAGCAACTTCACTAGAAGCACAACAATCTTTTGATGATGCAGCATTGGGTTCCTCTAACGCATATCAACGTAATATAAACAGGTTACAGACACAAAGAAATAGACAATCTGTACAGGCAGGTTATCAGTCGAGCGTGGCTACTGGAAGCTTAAGTGCTCTCGGTCAAGTCATACAGGAGAAGGGTAATATTTCAAATGCGCTTTATCAGGCTCAACAGGCTAGAGCACAAGCTCCAAGTGGATTGAGTTATCTAGGAGCATTAGCGAATGGTGTATCCTCAGCATACCAGCTAGGGCTGTTTGGAAGGGGAGGATTAGGTGGCTCGACTGGCTCAGCTACACAGGCTCCACTGCCTTACTATGGTGCATCAGTAGGAGCGTTAAGTGCTGCAAGTCAGATATACAGTCCTACACCTGTACAGCAAGGAACGCCTAGACCTCCAGCATCAAATAGCTTAATTAACACATACCCACCTGGATACAACCTAATTAATACGTATCCACCAGGTTATAATGGAACACTTCAGGACGTAACAGGTAATATTTATGGTTAGACAATATCAAGGTAGTTTAGTAAACATCATTGGTGTTAATCAAACACAGAGCGCTAGTCAACCTTTACAACCGAGTCAATTTCAAGTTCCTGCTCAACCACAAATTAGACAAACCACTATACCTGAACAAGCTCAAATTCCAGACAGAACAGAGCAGGACTACCAGCAAATCTTAGAAGAAACAGAACACCAATATCAAGTAGTTAAAAAGGCTCTCGAAGTTCAAAGCGTGATAAGGCAGAATGCTGTTCTATCTCGTGGTGCTCCAGAACGACAAGGTGAGCTGGCTGGAATCTTTGATGCCATTGCCAATGCTGGGTTAAACTACCTAGACATGGAACGTAAACGAGCAGAAGAGTTAGCCGTAGAACAGCAGGAAGCACTTAAAATAGAGCAAGAGAATAGAGCGTTGATGGGTCGAGCAGCTCTTGAAGAAATTGTTACGGATGCTCGTGACCGTATTCGACAATATGGGGATTCTCAAGGTATTTATACCACACGAGAGGACATTAATAGAGTACTCGAAATGTACCAAGACCTTCCAGCGCCAATGCAGGAAGAGCTTTGGAAGTTTGCATACGGTGAATTAAGGGAACTAGAGAACAATCACAGCACTAGATATTTTGAAGCAGCAAGAGAAACTCAACAAGCTACTGCTGCACTGACTGAAGCTCAACTGACATCAGCATTATCAGGTGAATTGGCTGCACTGTCGAGCGCATATCTGGCTCCAGAAGACGTTAGAAACACATTAGCACGTATTGACAACTACCTCATCACCAACACACAACATCTAGATACTGCATCACGGTTGCGTGTAATGGCTAATGCTATTACTGGAGTAGCTCAAGCCCAAGGTGTAGGAGCAAGAGCGCAACGAGAATTACTACAGCGACAAGCAGATTTACAATGGTTTATTCCATTCATTGAAACACAAATTAGACCACAATTTGGTAACAATCCCGCGCTCTTCAAGGAACAGATTTTACTGTATGCTCCTGAGAGTATTCGCTCTTTAGTGTCCGACATACCTAACAATGCTCAACTGTTGAGCAGCTTAGCAGGTCAATACCAAGATGTTGACTCTATTCAGGGTATCTTTAGAGATAACTTTTATAGGCAGCAGAGGGAGCAGGGAGCACAACCACAAGTAGTTTCATTGGCTACTGATTTAGCTTATAAAATCTTTAACAGGACTGACTCCAATGCTCTAGCGGAGTACAGCCGTATTCAATCTATTCCTGAAGGGGAGAGATTACCTCATGAAAACCTAACGCTCACTATTGTAGAATCTTGGAGGGGTGACCAAGAAGAGTACAGCACGCTCAACAATCAATTACAAGAGCTATTCCAAGACCAGGCAGGTGAGATTCTACGGCTTGCTGAAGGTGAAAGTCCAGAAACAGTTAACTATGTAGACCCTAGAACAGGTGAGGCATGGCGCTTAATTGTTAGAGACTCTAGAACTGAAACTGATGTCTATGTAAGAGACAGCGTAACTCCTGCACAAGAAGAGGCTATGAAAGCTCGAATAGATAGTGTGAGTGAGCAAATTGTACAAACTAGAGCACAAATACAAAACGTACTTCGTAGAGCAGCAACTAGTGGACTTGACTTAACTAATCCACTGAGTAGAAACTATATTGACCTAATTAACCAAAACGCTCAACAGTTACAGCAGCAGCAGTTTGGTAGTGGTCAAAGCTATGATGTACCATTACCAGGACAACCATTACCTAATCAAGGAACAGCATCTCCCCCTTCCAGCGTAGCGCCTACACCAGGAATACCACTATCCGGTGCAGTTAATCAGAACATTGGGTTTCCTGGATTGGTTAACAGTCCAGCACAGTCTGGTTTGCCACAAATACCCGTTACTCCTCAACAGTTTTTGCAAGGTAATCAACCCTGGACTTCTAACTTAGGTAACGCATTTTCGGGTTTTAATTGGGGAATATCTGAGCCACCACCTGGAGTTCCATCAGGTATTCCCCCAATGTATCCGTATGCCAGAACTCAAGTTAATGGAGTAAATATTCCTATTCCATTCCCTACTGAAACAGCCAGAAGTGTTATTGGTAGTAATCCTTTACGAATTACAAGAAACCAAGCAGCATCAGGTAACTATAGAGAAGGGAGGAGAGAACCTTTAAGTAGAGTAGTGCTGCACGAGACTGTTGGAACAGCGGATAGTGCAATTCAATGGATGCAGAACCCACAATCTCAAGTGTCCTACCACTACATTATCAGACGTAATGGAGAAGTAGTAAACCTAGTACATCCTGGTGACACTGCATTTGGTGCTTATGGTGCTAATGATGGTAGCCTACATATCTCTTTAGAAACTCCTGATGATGGTAGAGGAAATCAACCAACCCATAGTGGTTACACACCTGAGCAATACACGTCATTAAGTAGATTACTTGACCAAAACAACTTGTGGGAATATGAGATAACTACACATGAACATGTAGACACTACAGGTGAAAGAATTGACCCACGCTCATTTAGGCAAGACTTATTTCAGCAAGCTCGACAAGCATCTACAAATAGAGTTGTGACTACAGTACCATTAAATGTCAGCACAACTAGTGGATACGGTAATAGAGTTCATCCTGTACACGGTAATCAAGCTTTCCATGCAGGTGTAGACTTTGGTAGTCAAACATTCTATGATGGGGATGTTGGTGCTATAGCCATGACAGGTGGTTACGTGGTAGATGTTCAAGACTGGAATGGTTATGGAGGTACAGTTCTAGTACAAACACCAGAAGGTTACATTGAACAGTACAGCCACTTAAGGTCATTCTTAGTACAGCCTGGGCAGCAGATACAACCAGGAACACCTATTGGTGTCATTGGTGGTGACAGGTCTGACCCTATGTCTGGAACCTCAACTGGTAGACATCTGCACTTCCAAGTGTGGAATCCTGGAACTAACCCTTTACAAGGTAATCCACAATCGGACACCTTAGACCCTGTAACCTATCTACAACAAATAGGTGTTACAGAATATCCAGGAAGAGGAGTAGGTCAAGGTAGTACACCACAAGGTAGCTACTACAGCTATGCTACACCAGACACATTACCGACACAAAACGGTAACTGGCTAGGAACGCTCAACAGGGAAGCTTATCCATACCTTACTTCTTTTGTCGAGTCATTAGGTTCTGACGTACTTCGTAGAGCATTGATTCCAGCAGAACAAGTATATCAGACAACTCAACCTTTCCCTTCCATCCAAGCTCCATCAAATGCTCAATCTTACAACACAGGTAACAGTGGACGAAATGACCCAACAGCAAATTATGGTTATGATATCATTGCACAAGATAGAGAATTTGCCGCCGCAATTGCAGATGTAGCAAATCAATTAGGTATTCCTGGGCAATGGTTAGCAGACCTAATGGCTCATGAAAGTGCTCATACATTTGACACTGGCATATCCGGTATAGAAACAGCATGGGGTAGAGGTATAGGTCTTATACAAGCCATGACAAGGGGAGTATTACAAGATTGGGGCTATACTGAAGAGCAAGTAGCAGCAATGAGTAGAGCAGAGTATATGTACAAAATCACTCTAAGATACTTACAACCAATAGCTCATCGGCTCAACTCTATGCGTGATTTAGCTACTGCTGTATTCAGAGGTATAGGTAGTTTAGATTGGGATGATAGTCAGGAACTTCTAAACTACATAGATAGACTGGGTGAGACTGTTGGAAGAAGGTATAGAGCAAACAATCTTCAGTCTGCTCTACAACATTCACACGATACATACCAAGAAAATTGCCCTATCTGTCAGCAACAACTTAACAGGTTTGGAGCAATTATACCACATAATGTAGGTTAAGAACTATGCAAAATATTGTTACTGGAGAGACGAACAACCCGGAGGTTCAACTTCAGCAGGAGAGGGATTTAGAAATTCGTAGCGCGCAGACACTTCCACAAACATCACAAAACCCGCAAGACCTAGAAACTCAATTATCACCAACAGCGCAACAACCACCATTAGACGAAACAGGGAATCAACAAACTGCTCTAACATCAGAAAAGCCTCCACAAGAAGATAAAAATACAGAAGTCGGACAACCTTATCAAAATCAAGTAATTCCTGAGCCATTAGTGCCTTTAACTAATGTCGAGGCACAACCATTTACAAATAATCCAAACCTCATAAACTTTCCTCCTGACACATTTAACTGGAATCAAAACCGTATTGACGAGATAACACAAGGTATAGCAAGAGAGCCATTACCGATTGAACCTGGAAGTGTTCCCTACGCATTTCCTAATCCTTCACAACAAAACATTACACCTGACATTGGAGGTAGACTACAATCTGCTTACGAACAAACATTAAGGAGACAAAGACAAATTGCCACTACACGTGCTCTACAAGAATTAGTAGATTACAGACCTTACAATTTTACACCACCCAGCACTGGATTATCTGAAGACCCAAGAGTTCCAGGTAGTAACCGTTCAGTCCTTCGCAACAACCCTACTCAAGGTGATGGAGAGCCTGAAGGTAACTGGTTAACAGGTTTTGCTTCTTCATGGTGGGAACAAAATAAACAGCAATTTGAAATACTTGACTCCGCTATTAGAGAAGTTTGGCAACACGTATCAGGTGGTGCAACTGAACCACAAAGGGAAGCAATGAGAGAGCTATTGGCTGAGTACGTCTTTGCTTCTCCATTGATGAATGCTGAAAACAATCCAAACATTAACAGTGCTCAAGACGTTCTTCCATTTATTGGTCAGGCATTCCCTCGTACTAGCGAGCTGTTGGCTGAAGGGGTAGAAATGGTGTTCCCTGCCACTGATGTGGAAGACCCTAGCCAATTTGACCCTGCATCAGGTAACTTCAGAGAATTTGGTAGAGGAGCAACAGGAGCAGGATTATATGGTCTTTCCCTTCCAGAGAACATCCTATGGGCAAGCATTTATGGTGTGCTCGACACTGCTAGAGCTTTAGCTGGTGACGCTGGTGACAACATACCACTGCTCAACCAAATTCCAAGAGATGACGACCGCTCTGGTTTTGCCTATCGTTATGGACAAGCGTTCAGCGGAGTAGACCTAGACCTGGTTAACGTAAGAGATGGTAGTGGAAATCGCTACCTTGCACTTATTCCAGAAGGGGAGGATTTTGAGACTCAGTTAAATTGGGGAGCAGCAGCATTTGCCATATCTACTTTATTGGGTAATCCAGTAGATGATTTTCTTGGAGCTGTACGTAGAACCACACCAACATTATTAGAAGGTATTCGTAGAGGTCAGGGTTTTGGAGAGGCATTAGAAGCTGCTCGACGGTTAGAGAGAATTAACGCTCTCAGAAGGGCGAGACAAACCGTACCAGAATTCGGTACAGGAAGTCAAGCACGGGTCGTTCAAGAACCAGACGTACCTGACGTGACACAAGGACAAGAGCTAACTTCAGGTCAGAACCTAACGGAAGTTCAGGAATCGACTCAAACTCCACCCTTACCGACTGGGATTCAACAGCCGACTCTTTTACAGGGCACTGATGCAGAGGAGTATCAACGTCTCTTAACGGAAGCTGAGAACGCTGTTTCGATTTATTCTCCTCAATTCTCTGAACCCTTGAGTCATGTGTATCAACCAAGCGCTCTAGAAGTAGCACAAGAGCTAACACGTACACCAACATCACCAGTACCGTTACCATTTTTCGTACCTCGCAGTAACAACGAATTATTAAACCTTGGGCAGCATTTGGGAGATATACCTCCATCAGTTACCGAGCTAACTAATCAAAATTTATACACACTGCAACAAATATATGGTGAAACTTATAGAAGGTTTGGTACACCATTAGAAGAAGTCCCTCCCTTTATAGATGCTGTAGTACAATTCAACAGACGCAGACCACCTACAGTTTATAGACAATTAGCTGATTTAGGAATTTCAGACGAGCCAACTATAGGAATTGCTGAAGTTTTAGTAGGAAGAGTTATCGACCCTGAATCTGACGCTACTTTACCTCTTAACATCTTAAACCAAATTAGAAGACAGTCAAGTGATACAGAAGTTAATGCGCTGCTCGATGAATATATTGCTAACCCCACTCCTGAATTAGCTAGACAACTTAACCGTGAGTTGCCTATTGTTATCGAGGATATTTTAGGCAAAGAGATATTCGATAGTATGAATGTGGGAGATGCCACAGATGATATTGTTCCTGCTGACAATATTCTTGATGGTATGCCTTTCATAACACGTAATACCAGGGAGATAAGAGCACAGGGTTGGGGAGAACAATACACTGATAGTGAACTATCCACTATGCTGGCATATCAGTCAGCCTACTACGCACTTATCAATAGACTATCTAGAGAAGGAACTGACCCTACAACATTACAAGGAGATGTGGCTTGGTTAGCTGGGGCTGACCCTGAAGAAACAGCTCAAATATTAAATGCTGCTCCTGGAATAGGAAATCATCTACAACAAATAATTGAAAATAACGAGGGCGTACCTGGTGTTTATTTAAGAGGTAGAGAGGTTTCTGAAGAGCGTTTACAAGAATTTCTTCAAGCCCATCAACCAGGAAGAAGAGTAGAGTATGAAGCCTTTACTAGTGTAACTACAGATGAAGATATAGCTAGACAGTTTTCTACACAATACCAAGAAGTAGACGAGAGCAGAACTTCTGTTATTTTTGAAATTGAGGGCAGTCCTTTTGAGATGCCACCAATTGGACAAAGTGAATATCTTTTTGGCAGGAACACAAGTTTTGAGGTAATAAGTAGTGAAATAGGTGATGACGGAATTAGGATTAAACTACGTCAAGTAGAAGATTTAGACTCTGCACTTAGTCGAGCAGATGGACTACCTAATCCCCCACGCCGCAGTACAGAAAACCTCGTCGAGCGGGTAAGAGAAGAGCTACAGCCATTGTATCCAGATGTGAATGTAGACCCTATTATCAGAAGCTTGGATGAGTATGGAGCAACTTCAAGAGGATTACAAGAACTAGAACAGCAAATAGATGAATTACGACGCTTAACAATTAATAGTGGCAGGCGCTTGAACGGTGACTTAGCACCATATGTTAGAGGTAACATTGCTGATGAAATAGCTCAAGCATCCATTGAAGGTACAGTAATTGAAGGTGTACAAGCTAGAGACTTACTACCTCCCATAACTCCTAATTTAGAAGACATCTCTCCCCTTGTAACCCAAACACCTTGGTATCACGGTACTCGACAACGAGACATCATGAACATATCTTATTTGGATGGTACACCACACGAATATGGGTATGGTCTTTATTTATCTAGCTCATCAGAGTATGCTGAAATAGCTTCGGTAGCAAGTCGTACTGTGAATAATCCGATACCAGGAACCACAAGACTAAACCCATCAGGAAAAGGAACAGTATTTCAAGTAACACCGGAAGTACGAAACCCATTGAACATAAATGACGATTTAGCATTTGAAGAAGTAAGAAATGTTTTTAAGAATGCAGCAGAGTCAGTGTTTGGTAAAGAGTTCAGAAGAAGATATTCTGAATTCCTGGGTGATGTACCTGCTCAATCCTGGCTACAAGCTAGAGACACCTACGGTGAAATATTTAGAACGCCAATGCCTGAAAGACAATATCAGGAATTCAGTAGACGCGTAAACCAGGGACTTCGAGCAGCAGGTTTTGATGGTATCTACGATGCAAAGAGAGGGATACTGACAGCACTACCTGACGATGCAGGACGGATACCCATGAGCATCTCCCCCTTCAAAGATAATGTAGGTGGAGGTCGTAAGATAGAAGCTCTCCACGCTAGACACTATCTAGATGCTGAAGTAGCAAGAAGTCTTCCCCTTCGCCCAGCAGAGGCTAACGAGTTACAATCTCGTATAGGCTTTGAAGGTGCAATGATGGAAGAATTAATTAGGACTTATCGTGGGGCTTCTCAGGATACTTCAAACGTTGTTCAAGAACTTGCGGAAAATACCAAGCAAGCCAGACTTGAAGCAACTGCTCTACACGAATCTGAATTGAAAGGGTTAAAACAGTCAGCCCCAGAAGCAGCACTAGAAACACCAGAATTCCAACAATACCGTAAAGCAGCAGAAAACCAAGACCCATGTTTGTAAACTCCTATGACTATTAGACAAGAGATTTCGTCAACATTCAAGTGCCCAATACTAGCACCAACAGAAGACAACTTAGAAAAATTAGGACTAGACCCTAATCAGAAAACTGATATTGAGAATAGATTTCACAACCTACAACAATTAATGAGGTTAGGAACCACTGGTGCTCCTACATCAACAGCTCTACCACAAGCAGCAATTTCGCACATCAACACTCAAAACATGGTACGAGTTGCTGAGGCTGTTCGTTCAAACACACTTAAACCAAGTGCTGTTAACGGATTCAATCGTATGTTAGCGAGAGACTTTGGCATAACTAATCAATGGTTTGGTTTAGGTGATGCGTACACTGAACAAGGATGGGTACGTGAGTCTATCTCACGTATTCAACGGTTATGGAAGGGAGGGATGAGAGAAACCCTACAACGAATGGCTGTTAATGAAACCTTCAAACAGGCTTATGAACCTATAGTCGCTCGAATGAGGGCGTTAGGTTTAAGGACTGACCAGATTGACCGTATTACCACAAACGCTGTCGAGCTTGGTTTTGCACCATTCATACAAAATGCCGAGTCATTGGCTCCAAGGGGAAGACAAGTTCTTCTAGGTAAGTATGATGAATACATTGCAGAGATGAGAGCTTTAGGTCTACCAAAACAGCTCATCGATGAAGTGCTTAATGCAGGTAATAAAGTAGCACAGACAAACCATAGAATTTTATCCGCTATGCAGGATGCTGGTATTAACGTACCAGAGACACCATTCTTTGGATACTTTCCAAGAATAATGTCTGAAGAAGCAAGCATGAGATTTAATTGGAAGTGGAGAGATGAAAACCATGTAACATGGAATAATGGTTCTGATAGTACCATTACTGAATCTTTTTTGAAGGGGAGGACTACTTCGGAGTTTATCGTAGAAGATGAAGTTATCATGGACTTTCTTCTACGTAACCTTGGAAGACTAGACCACGACGACCCACTTTATTACTATCGCGCTGTAAATGATAGCCCGGATGCTGGGATTGCAGATGTCTTGGATAGTCGTTATGGCTTAGCCCAAGTTGTGAAGCAGATGTTAGAGGACAACCACTCTGACGTTGTGAAGGCAATGATTGATAGCGCATTGATATCTAAGGTTCCTTTTACTAACGTAGAAACATTTGAACACATTCGAGATACCCTTAAGTTTCCATTCGACAATTTGAGAGAAGTGTTTGCTGCTGACTGGAGAACTGGGATGCAGGTATATCAAACACAATTAGAAACTATTGCTGCACAAACAGGTTTCGTTAACTTAATGGTTAAGGAAGTAACTCAAGGTGGATGGGGAGTCACTGCTCTTCAACGAGCATCAAATCCCGATTTTGCTAATTGGGTTCCTCTGCGTGATGTACTTGAGCCACGTATTTTGGGTAAAACCTTCCAAGCCGATAATCCAATGCTCAACGATTATTTTGTACATCCAGTTGCGGCAGAATTAGCTGTAGCTGCACAAAAGTTACAAATGTCGCCTATACACATGGGTTCACTTGCTAGAGCGTTTGCCAGCATTAACCGTACATTTAGACAATTAGCTTTAGCAACGATTGAATATGTACCTCGACAGTTCTGGCAGGTGGCTGTATCAACAGCAGCAGCAGGTGGTTCAATTGCAACCTTGCCTGTTTACATGAGCAAGATGATTATGTATGAGTTGAGCCAGCACTTTAACATAGGTAATCCATCCAGACTATTCAATAATACCAAACCTGCTGTTAAATTAGCAGACGGTCGAGTAGTTACGGAATGGGAGGCATTTCAATGGGGACTGTCTACGGGAATATTGACGAGGTTTGACCCCGTACAAGGTCAGCTTTCTCCTGGCAGATATCGGAACGGTTCTGTTGCTGGACAGCTACGCTACTTATCGCACACATTAAAAGAAGAAGGAATACCGAGAACTCTAGAGGAATTTTCAACTTTACTCTCCAGTGCTGTGGACGCAGCATATTACCCATTGGCAGTAGTTAACAACATCATGAATAATGCAGCAGCATTTAACACACTAATGACAGTTACAAAACGACAATCAGCATTTGATGAGGCTGTTCGTATTGGCTCAGGACTGACTTCATTATCAGTCAAGAGCTTTGAAACTTTAGATGAAGCCTTTGAACATACTCGTCATTATTTCTTCTTGTATGACGACTTCACCTACATGGATACACAAATTAGAAATTTTGTAATTCCATTCTGGGGTTACTTGGGTAAAGCTATTCCAGCAGCAGTGCGTTACGCTGTAAGACACCCATCAAGGTTCTACGCTCATCAACAACTGTACGCTCTAGCAAACAGTCCAGTGCAGGATGATGAATGGTTATCAGAGGGAACAGTAGATGAATGGACATTACACGCGAATCCGATATTTTTTAGGATGCCTGGGCTTCGTGACGATGGTAGGGATTCTTATTTCGTTGTACCTCTTGAATCAATCGACCCGATTAATTCTGCAATCAGTTGGCTCTCCGACCCAGCCCAATCCGTGCTCGAATACTTCGGAATATGGAACGAGCATATTGTCAGAACCACAAGTGAACGGCTCGACAACTCCAAAACTAACACCATGATAAATAGGATGTTAGAAGAAACCTTTCCAGTTTGGAAGGGTATAGCTTCTGAGGTTAGGGGTGAAGACTTACTGGGTAGACCCTTAGAAGAGGGAGGGAAAGTTAATGAGTACCTTGGTTTGAGGATGTCCCCAAGAGCTGCAATGTGGATTGAGACATTACTGCCTGTAGTAGGTAGTGTTAACCGTATCAATCCAGGTGGTGTTTTTGGTACACCGTCGAGGTATGACCCATTTGCTCAAGAATGGACTTTAGGTGAACCCTCGTGGGCAGGTGTTCCAAGAAGTTCCAGAGATGCGTTCCTAACTAATAATCCTTATCAAGCTCTACGATATGCAGGTATTAAGGTTTATCCAGTTGATGTTTATCTGAATGCTGGACATACCTATGATTCGTTGAGCATCTCCCTTAATGAAATGGACAGCCTTATCAATAAAATGAAAGCTGACTTACCCAGGTTGGATGGAAATCTTAGAAGGGAGAGAGAAGTAGAAATAGCTGAGCTTGAATACCTGTATGAACAAACTGTTAATGATATGAAGCTCTTTGCTGATTTCATGAAAAGGGAGGGATTAAATCCTAGAGCAGCTTACGACACACTTAGACAACAGAACATCCGAATAGGTGATTTAGATGACGAACAGGATACCCCGTAACAGGAATAATCCTCATATTATAAACACTGCTCATCAAGAAATAGGGGATGATGTTATCATTGTCCCCCCAAATCAATCTGGTGACAGTAGAATATGGGGTCATTGGATATGGGAAGGTGATAGCAATGAGTGCATAGCTAAGATTAACTCAGGAGATTATCCAACTGATGTAAGCCAGTATGTAGTTCCTAACTATAGGGAGATGCACCGTAGCTCTTTAGGCATAGCTGGCACGGGTACTGGTGGAGACCCAACAGCTTATGGTTCAAACGCTTGGTGGAATTCAGGAACATTCACAGAACTTTACAACTACATGGGCTCTACAGCCATGACAGACCAAGGTCGAATTACAATTCCAGTGACAGGATACTATATGTTCACCTACAGCGGCTTTATGAGTTCGTCTGGGGGAAACATTACAAGTTACCAATGTCTACTTAGAAGGCTAGTTTCAGGAGTACCAACCTTTATAGGTGCAGGTGGTTTCTCAATGATATTGACAACCACCCGTGTTAACTTATATCAAAGGTTTGCTGTACACGTAGCAGCAGGAGAGGTCTGGCATCCTGGAATATTCGTAAGCGTAAGTGCGGGAACTGTAACACTCAATACAATGTTTTGGCAGGTAGAGTGTTTGGCGTATAGTTAAGGTTTTGGAACAGTAGGTATAGCCATTGGTGTACTAAAGTTCAAGCTAACATTACCAATGCCATAAGTGTCTATTATGACTTTATTACCCACCGTCTTAACAAAAGGTTTAGTTTGTTGGTACGCCTTCCTTAAATACATTACAGCCATATGCATCAAGAAGATAAAGTAAATATCACCATAAGTTGCAGGTAGACTGTCTTTGGTGTACTCTGAAAGACTGTGAGGAGCATCATCATCATTTTTAGATGGGTCTGACATAATTAGCCATTTAGCTATATTAAAAACCCCATCATGGAAATAGCTTACTGCTACCCTAAGTAAAGGATGAACAACGAGTTTATTTGGTGGCTCTTCATCAGTATAATCGTAGAGCCAAGCCTCAAATGATTTTACAGCAGCTTCTCCCTCTTCCCCAGCCTCGACACCACAGCAACTATGTATGTAAAGTGACAGACTTGTGGAGAGTAATTGTAATTCTCTATCAATTTCTGCTAATATTGACGGTCTATCCATATTGCAACTCCTTTGCGCTGTACACATATATACCCAGCTTATCGTACTCTGAAAGTATTTCTTTAGGTAGTAAAGGAATAGATTCTTCAGGTAAACGATACCCCGTGACAGACATCCTCCCCTTCGCATCCACATAAGTCTCATAGATTAAATCAATTATTGGAGAGCCATATAATTTAGCTGGTAACAAGAATTGTCCTTTCCTGTCTTTAGCTGTTGACCTAGTTGGCTGTGGAATACCACAATATACGAATGCCTCCTCCCATGAGTTTACTTTGTTCCAAGCACTAATGATGTTTACACTTCGTTGTGTCTGGGTTTTAATGTCTTGCTCTGTCAAGTTGTATAAACATAACCTGCTGCTCGACTTATCCTTAACAACGATAACACTCTCATCAACACCAAGGGCAGAATGATAAAAAGCTGCTTGGGTTAAGTGTCCCCTAAAGTCTGTAAACCTGTGACATAAATGCTCAGCTTCGGTATATTCAACACCAAACCGCTGTTGCCTACCATCATTGTGCTGCATCTTTCTTAGAATTTCAAAGTAACCATCGTTACTTGTCTTTAATTCGAGCAGCACTGATTTACCATCTATCATGACTATGACATCAGCATGACCACGTATGCCATAGAATTCTATTTCTGGCTGAACTGAAAGAATTGTAACACCATTACACTCTATCTGGAAAATATAGTCACACTCGAAAACATTGCCATCATGAAACACTTGATATATTCGTGCTTCACTTACCCAGTTGGCATATTTGGAAGGGAAGAACTTACGAGCAACTACATCGATTGCCGCTTTACCTAACAACGAAGGTCTTAAGTAAATAGGTTCTTCCCTTTTAGAAGCCATTTTCAGTAGAGCATCCTTATAACCAAGGGTTGCCCTACTGATAGCTTCAGATGTGACTTCAAAAGAAGATAGAGTGTAGGGATACAATTTAGATAATTGTTTCCCTGTTAACATTAGAACGTCAAATCCCCATATAAACCACTGGAAGCTTTTTCAAGTGGAGGAGCATTTTCTCGATTACCACGTTCACTGAGAGCCACACCTACGTTACCTTTTGTCACACCTGGGACTGCGCCTCTGAACATATTCCCAATATAGAGCGTTTTAGATTCCTCCCCTTCATTTTCAGGAATAGTTTTAATGAATACAGTAAGAACAGCTTGGTTATCTTCTTTTGTGTTTTGCACAAAATTGATATAATAAACTGCTTTAGGCTTGTGGTCTTTGTTTACTCGTGGAGGAAACAGCTTACCACTAAAAGCAATCTTACCACTTTCAGTCATTCGAGCTTTAACGTAGAACTCATAACCTTTACCAACATCATCAGGTAAAGCACCACTTGTGAAGATTACTGCACCTGCTCTATCCCCACTTGGAGCTTCTGCTTCAGTGTCATAATAAGCAGGAACCATGATAATCGTCGCTGCTGTCTCAAAGTTTTTACCAGCCATCTTATTTACTCCTTAATTATTCTCTACTAAAATGATAAGTCTGACATCTGTGAAGGTTTGATAGGAACCACTTTGATAGGTTGATATTCTTCAGTGGTCAGGTCTTCTTCAGAAGGAGGGATAAGCCCCATTGCTTTAAGAGCCAGCACTCTTGACCAATATGAAAATGCTGCACCCTCATCCTGGAAAGACTCACGTAGTATCAAAGGTTTAGCGCATCTATGGTATTCTCCAGAATCAACATCAATTACCCTAGCCTCAAGTATGTAGTATTGAGGATTAGATGGAAAGGTTTGAGTATGATATTCGATGTAAAGACCAAGCTCATGTAACTTTGACCCATCGATAGCGCTCTCTAAAGAAGTAAATTTGTACTCCCTGTTTCCAGTACGCCCACTGATTTTAGCTGTCTGGTCTTTACCTACCCTAGACTCACACTGTAGTCTGTATAGCTTCTGTCGTAGTGTCAAAGCTTCTTTCACGGATGATGGCTCTGTCATAGTTTTTCAATGCTTGGTGAAGGTTTTCAAATGCAGAAAATAACGAGATATAGGCTCGATTAAGTTCTCCCCCATTAGCGGGTAAATCTAGGCTGTACTGCTCAACGAAAATATCTTTAGCACTCTCTAGTTCTCCGCGAAGCTCTTCAGTAAATTGTCGTGACAACATTATTTACACTCCTGTTTGTAAAGTCTTACATTCTCTCTAGCTTTTTCAATCTTTTCAAATACTTTGTTCAATTCATAGGTAGCCTCAATATATTCATCAAATGCTTTACTTAAACTGCGTAGCTTATCAGTTCGTTCACTGTGTCTTACAAGCGAGGATACTGCGAAAGATTCAGATAAGATGGCTTGTCTCAAATCCTCAATTTGCTTGTTCAGTATCTCGTTATGTGTCATGTTATTTTGCGTCATACCATGTATCTCCTATCTTTGCTTTTCCTGCAACTTTTACGAAGGGGAGAATGTGATATCCATTCACCACTGTATCTATTATACCACAAACCTTCTCTGCTGTCAAGCGTGGACAGATAAAAACTAGTTCGTCATGTACTAGAGCACTGAGTCTTCCACCTAAGTACCAAACATAAGGTAACAAGAAGTTGGTAATAGCTTTAATGATGTCTGCTTGAGTACCCTGTATTCGAGCGTTGAAGGCTTGACGTTCTCCATAGGCTATCCACTCATGAATCCTATCTGGCTCTACGATTTCCCCAGTAGGTA
>LLBZ010012831.1_pt1 | contig 35333 bp, 35 predicted proteins | sample 1489421 | NCBI WGS metagenome assembly LLBZ01 (sample SAMN04092657, study PRJNA295927) | soil metagenome | biome: Soil prokaryotic community; feature: Bulk soil; isolation source: soil from tomato rhizosphere | host: tomato cultivar Moneymaker | place: South Korea | collected 2011-11-01 | reverse complement strand
AAAAATTGCTGATTTCAGCTCTGTTTTTGCCTTTTCTTCCTTCCGTAGCGCTGCTATGCAACTCAAAAAAGCCTTCAACAGAGCTGAAACCCCCTAATTTTCGCTTAATTTCAAAAACTTTAAATGAGTTCTAAGTTATTTATTTTTTCTCACAAAATCAATTCTTTTTACTTTAAAGAATTCCTGTATTTTTGTAGCAATGCAAAACAAACTACAAGACTATATTTCTTCCAATGCTATGCCACAAGTTTTAAAACTTTTAGAGCACGAACATTTGGTAGTAAAAATAAAGAATGAGCGTAAAACCCGCCATGGCGATTATATGCGTTTGCCCAACGGCAAGCATCAAATTACTATAAATTCAAACTTAAATGAATACCGGTTTTTAATTACCTTAATTCACGAAATAGCACATTTTGAAGCTTATAAAACCTATGGGCGTTTTATAAAACCACATGGCATAGAGTGGAAAAAAACGTTTCAACACTTAATGTTGCCGTTTTTAAATCCTGAAATTTTTCCAACAGCCTTATTGCCGCTTTTGGCGAAACATTTCAAAAACCCTAAAGCATCCAGCGATAGTGATGCTATATTAGCATTGGCACTAAAGCAATTTGACGAACCTAATAATAAAACCTTTATTTTTGAAGTACCTTTAGGGCAAACCTTTAAATTATACAATGGAAAAGTATTTAAAATGGGTGTGAAGCGAACCAAACGGTTTGAATGTATTGAGGTGAAAACAGGAAGACTATACCTTTTTAACCCCAATGCCGAAGTAGAACTAATTCCTGCGAAGGCAGGAATCTTATAAATTAAAACTGGAATTTTAAAAATTTAAAATACTAGTTGGAAAAATAAAACTAAACAGATGGTCTGTTTAAAAAAATATTAAAAAATGAAAAACAAAAATTATTACGCCATATTAATGGCAGGCGGTGTGGGCTCACGCTTTTGGCCAGTAAGCACCGAAGCATTCCCTAAGCAGTTTCACGATATGTTAGGAACGGGCGATACCTTAATTCAAAAAACGTTTTATAGGTTAGCAAATTTAATTCCGAAGGAAAATATCTTTATACTAACCAATGAGCGTTATAACGATCTGGTTTTAGAACAATTACCGGAAGTTACACAACGCCAAGTAGTGTTAGAACCCGCCATGCGAAATACCGCACCGTGTATTTTGTATGCATCATTAAAAATTCAAAAAGAAAATCCCGATGCTGTTATGATTGTGGCACCAAGTGACCATTGGATTGAAGACGAAGCTACATTTTCGAAAAATGTACAACAAGCTTTCGATTTTTGTTCAAAAAACAATGCGTTAATGACGCTTGGTATTCAACCAACTTTTCCAAATACCGGCTATGGGTATATTGAGTTTGATAAAATATCCGCGGAAGCGATAAAATCGGTCAATCAATTTAGAGAAAAACCCGATTACGAAACCGCCAAACAATTTATTGCACAAGGCAACTTTTTGTGGAATGCAGGCATTTTTATGTGGAGTGTAAAAAGTGTTATTGAGGCTTTTAAAAATAACCAACCTCAATTATATGCCCTTTTTGAAGGAGGAATGGGTACTTATAATACCGAGTTGGAAACACATTTTATAAAGGATAACTACCCAAATGCCGATAATGTTTCGGTAGATTATGCCATCATGGAAAAGTCTAATAATGTGTTTGTAATTGCTGCGGAATTTGACTGGAACGATTTAGGGACTTGGGGTAGCTTATATGATAAATTAGATAAAGATAGTGCGGGCAATGCCGTAGTGCATGCCAAAACCTTAGCAGAAGATGCTTCGGGCAACATGATTAGAACCAAAAAAGATAAAATTGTTGTGGTTGATGGGCTGCAAGATTATATAATTGTAGATAAAGATGAGGTGTTGCTTATTTATCCAAAAACCAAAGAGCAGGACATTAAACAAGTGCTTCAAAAGGTGAAAGATGAATTTGGTGAACACTATGGGTAGTGTAGTGTTTGTTTTACAATGACAGTATTCAGTTAAAACAGATAAATTTATCTATATTCGTGTAATAGTGGCTAACATTTAAAATAATGGAAGAAAACAACTCTGATAAATCAAAGAAAGTTGAGCAGACTAAAGAAGCTGTAAAACAAGACGCCATAGGTTTGTTGGCTAGCATTAAACGTTTTTTTAGTGAATTATTAGACTTTCGTGAAGATACCGACCGTGACGCTACCATACAAGCCATAAAAAATGATATTCCATTTAAAGGTGCCACAGCTTGGATTTTGGTATGCTCTATTTTTGTAGCGTCAGTTGGTCTTAATGCAAATTCTACAGCGGTTGTTATTGGTGCCATGTTAATTTCCCCATTAATGGGGCCTATTTTAGGTATTGGCTTATCAGTGTCTATTAATGATATTGATACACTAAGAAAATCATTAATCAATTTTGGTGTCATGATTTTTTTAAGTGTGTTAACAGCATTTTTATTTTTTTGGCTATTTCCGTTAAGCGAAGAATCTTCAGAATTATTAGCAAGAACAAAACCCGATATTCGAGATGTTTTAATTGCTTTTTTTGGTGGATTGGCCTTAATAATAGCACGTACAAAAAGAGGAACCATTGCCTCTGTAATTTTTGGTGTAGCTATAGCAACCGCCTTAATGCCACCTTTATGTACGGTAGGGTACGGACTTTCGGTAGCTTTAGAAGACGATTTCGCTAAAGGTATGAAGTTTGCTCTTGGCGCTTTATATTTGTTTACAATTAACACCATTTTTATTGCTTTGGCTACGTTTTTAGTAGTTAAAGTTTTAAAATTCCCCATGCTTAAATATGTTAATTCTGCCAAAAGAAGACGTACTGGTAGAATAGCAACTTTTTTAGCCATCATAGTTATGATACCTGCTTTGTGGACCTTTGTAAAGGTGTTAAGTGAAAGCAGGTTTGAAAGAGATGCTAGAAATTTTATAAACAAAGAGTTAAGTGCATTACCACATGCAGACTATATTATAAAAAACGCCTCTTATAAATATTCCGATAGTGATAAGTTAATATCTTCAATTGAACTGAATACATTTGGATTGGATGAAATACCAGAAAGCACCATAGCATTGCTTGAAGATAGGTTGAAAAAATATGATGCTCTAAAAAATGTAAATCTAATTTTCAACCAAAACAGAAACAAGAATCTTGACAATTTGAAATATATGGAGCAAATTAGATATCGAGATTCTATAGACATGCTATCACAATCACAAAAAATTGTATTTCTTGAAGGGAAACTAAAAAGTTTGGCAAAACTGGAAGCGCAACAAATTCCGTTTGATAAGTTAACAAAAGAGGTTAAAATTAACTATGAAAATGTATCTAGATTATCATATTCTACAGTTATAACCTCAAACTTTTCAAAAATAGATACATTATCTGTTTTTACGGTAAAGTGGAATGAAGGCTCTATTAAGGAAGCCAATATTTTAAAGCAACAAAATCAATTAGAACGTTGGTTAAAACAGCGGTTTGATTTGGATAGTTTGGTTATTAAACGGGAAAAATAGAGACGTTATTGCCTCTCTTCAATGTACATTTGTCTCACTTTTTTCATTAACTCAGACGAGTAAACAAAGTCGGTTACCACTTCGTTATCCGTTTTAAAAATGGTTTTTTTAGAACCTTCCCAAGCTTTTAAACCATTTTTTAAAAACACTATTTTTTCACCAATTTCCATTACCGAGTTCATGTCATGTGAGTTTATTACAGTGGTAATATCATATTCTTCGGTAATCTCTTTTATAAGATTATCTATTACAATAGCAGTTTTTGGATCTAAGCCAGAATTTGGCTCGTCACAAAACAAATATTTTGGTTTGTTAACAATAGCTCTGGCAATGGCAACACGTTTTTGCATACCGCCCGAAGCTTCACTAGGCTTCTTTTTATGAGCGTCAGCTAAATTAACGCGGTTTAAAACAAAATTAACGCGGTCTTCCATTTCACTTTTACTTTGTTTTGTAAACATACGCAGTGGAAACATCACGTTTTCGGCAATCGTCATCGAATCAAATAAGGCACTTCCTTGAAATACCATGCCAATTTCGCCTCGTAAATTACGTTTTTCATCTTCGGTTAGTTCAGAAAAAACTTTACCATCATAAGCAATACAGCCTTCTTCATAATCAAATAATCCTAACAAACATTTTAAAAATACGGTTTTACCCGAGCCACTTTGTCCAATAACAAGGTTGGTTTTTCCCTTTTCAAAAGTAGTACTAATGCCTTTTAAGACTTCAACACCACTAAATGACTTATGTAAATCTTTAACTTCTATCATTAACTTAAAAGCATTTGAGTTAGGAAATAATTTAAAAGTATGATAACAACGCTGGTCCACACAAACGATGTGGTACTTGCTTTCCCTACTTCAAGAGCGCCGCCTTTCATATAATACCCATGAAAGGCAGGAATCGTTGCCAAAACAAAAGCAAAAACAAAGGTTTTTATAAATGCATAGGTAATATGAAAAGGAATAAAATCTGTTTGAATGCCATAAATATAATCTTCTAACGAGCTAAAACCTCCATAAACACAGGCAGCCATACCACCAAGAATGCCTAAAAACATGCCAATAGCAATGGCAAAAGGGTACAGCATTAGAGCAATGGCTTTAGGGAATATTAAATAGTTTAACGAGTTTATGCCCATAACTTCAAGAGCGTCAATTTGCTCGGTAACCCGCATGGTGCCAATACTGGAAGTTATAAACGAGCCCACTTTTCCTGCCATAATAATAGAGGTAAAGGTGGGGGCAAATTCTAAAACTACCGATTGCCTAGTGGCAAACCCCACCAAATATTTAGGGATTAGCGGATTGCTTATGTTTAGTGCCGTTTGAATGGTAATAACGCCACCAACGAAAAACGATATAAAAGCAATGATGCCTAAAGAGCCAATAATTAAATCGTCAATATCTTTAAATATCAACTTTTTCATCACAGACCACTTGGTGGGTTTGCGAAACATTTCGGCAATCATTATAAAATAAGCACCAATATTATGTAGATAGGTCATAATCAATTTTAATAGTGCTAAAGTAAAAAAAAGTTACAGGTATTTAACTTTAATTTTAAATTAAGATATATTAAAATGTTTAATTTTGAATCATAATTATACAGAACCATGATAAAAAATATCGTTTCCTTTCTTTTTTTGTCCATTTTCGTTTTTTCCAGCAAAGCACAAAGTCAAGTTGTTTCGAGCAAACAAAATGATAACCCAAAGTTAGTGGTAGGTATTGTAGTAGATCAAATGCGATACGATTACTTAACACGCTTTTATAATAAATATGGTGAAGGCGGTTTTAAGCGCATGATGAATGAAGGGTATAACTGTAAGAACAATCATTTTAATTACATTCCTACTTATACGGGACCTGGGCATGCATCGGTTTATACAGGGACAACACCAAAGTATCATGGTATTATTGGGAATAATTGGTATGACAAAGAACTTAAAAAAAGCGTGTACTGTGCTGGTGATGAAACAGTGCAGTCCGTTGGAACAACAGATGAAGTGGGGCAAATGTCGCCTCATAGAATGAAAACAACCACTTTTTCAGATGAAAACAGATTGTTTACCCAAATGCGAGGAAAAACTATTGGTGTTGCTTTAAAGGATAGAGGCGCTATTTTACCGGCAGGTCATACTGCCAATGCAGCGTATTGGTTTCATGGAAAAGACGAAGGCAACTGGATTTCGAGTACATTTTATGTAAATGAATTGCCAAAGTGGGTTTTGAATTTTAACAAAAAGAAATCAGTCGCTTCGTATTTTAAAGAATGGAATACCTATTATGATATGTCTACTTATACCGAAAGTGGTTCTGATTTGAACAACTTTGAAGGTGGTTTTAAAGGCAAAGAAACAGCAACGTTTCCATATGATTTGGAAGCTTTAAAAACCCAAAATGGTAATTACGAAATCTTGAAAATTTCAGCTTATGGTAATGATATCACTACTGATTTTGCACTTGCAGCCATTGATGGTGAGCAACTTGGTAAAGATAATTATACGGATATTTTAGCATTAAGTTACTCGACTCCAGATTATGTTGGGCATAATTTTGGCGTAAATTCTAAAGAAGTACAAGATACTTACATCCGTTTAGATAAAAATTTAGAACGCTTATTTAATTATTTAGATGCCAATGTTGGAAAAAACCAATATACGGTGTTTTTAACTGCCGATCACGCAGCTGTTGATGTGCCTGCATATTTGCAAACGGTAAAGATACCTGCGGGCTACATCGATTCTAAAGCGCAAAAGAACAAATTTATTGAGTTTGTTGAAGCTGAATTTGGAACTGCCGATTTAATTGAAAACGTAAGCAACAACCAAGTGTTTTTAAACAGATCGAAACTAAAAGAGCTCGATTTAGATTTAGATGATGTTCAAAATGCTATAGTAAATGAAATTATTAATTATGAGTACATAGATAAAGCCTACACAGCAACGACAATGAGTTCAACAGAGTTTAATTCTGGTATTGAAGCCTTATTGCAAAGGGGTTTTAACCAAAAAAAATCTGGCGATGTTATTTTTGTTTACGACCCTGCATTTATTTCTTATAGTAAAACAGGTTCAACACACGGTTCGGGTTTAAATTACGACACACATGTACCACTTTTATTCTTCGGAAAAGGGATTAAGCACGGCGACACTTTTCAAAAAACCAAAATAACTGATATCGCCCCAACCATGTCGGCACTTTTAGGAATTAGTTTTCCTAATGGGGCTATCGGTCAACCCCTAGAATTTGTTTTAGAATAGTTTGAACAGTAAAACAAAATACACACTATTAGCCATAATATTTGTCTTGGGTGTTTATGGCTATGAGCATTTTTTAAAGATTGAAGAAATAGCCGAAGTCATAAATAATGGTAAAGAAGTAAAATCGAATACCAACGAATATTTTTTACCAATAAGCACAACAGGGCAAATAATACACCACGAAGGGTATTCGCTTTCTTATAGCGAACCCTACGAACAAGCTGAGTGGGTAGCTTACGAGTTAAAGAAATCTCATCTATCGAATACCAATTTCAAACGCCCTTATTTTGAAGTTGATAAAGCGGTTAAAACAGGAGCAGCCAGTTGGAAAAACTATAGAAACTCAGGGTACGACCGCGGGCATTTATGTCCAGCAGGCGATAGAAAATATAGCAAACAAGCTCATGATGAAACGTTTTTAACAAGTAATATTACACCACAAGAACATGCATTTAATTCCGGAATTTGGAATACTTTAGAACAAAAAGTACGCTATTGGGCAAGTAAATACGATGGTGTTTTTGTAGTTACAGGAGGTGTTTTGAAAGGAAATATGAAAACTATTGGAAGTGAAAAGGTAGCAGTCCCCAATCAATTTTACAAAGTGTTGATTGATGTTGGTTCTGGGAAAGTTAAAATGATAGCATTTTTAATGCCCCATGAAAATTCCAATAAACCACTGTATGATTTTGTAGTTTCGGTAGATTCTATTGAAAAACTTACTGGAATTGATTTCTTTCCACAGTTAGAAGATGCTTTGGAAGACAGACTTGAATCGTCAAGTAGTTATAAAGACTGGAGTTTTAATTAGGATTGATGGTTGTTGGTTGATGGTTGTTGGTTTGGGATATCATAACAAAAGCTTTATTTCAGTTTGTTCAACATGCCTTTCCAACGTAAATCTCGAATAAATTTTCCTTCTTCTTCAGTCACTAAAAAGTCAATCTTATGTTTTTTAGCTTTAAAATAACCAACTAAATAATCTTTAAACAGACCCAGACTACTTTTTTTATAAGCCAATTTAATAGCGGAAATTAAGGTAATTACTAATCCATAACGCATTTTGTACATGGCTTCGCCTTGCAAATATTTTGAGGCTTTGTTGTAGCTAATTCCAGTGGGTTTTAAGTGTTTTACCTGTAAAGAGGCATCGGTTAAGATGTCCCAGCCATAAAACTTAGCAAGTAATTCATCAACCGTGTCCCAGCCCATAGAAGGTTTTAACTTGCCTATTTCTAAAAAACAGTCTTTTTTATAGGATTTTAAAGCACCCCGAATGTGATCTTTGTTCGTTAAGTTTTCTAAAATCCAATCACTATTTTTTTTAATATAGCAAAACCCCGAAGCCATACCCAATTTTTCATTGTTTTTAAAATGACTAGCAAGTTGTTCTAAATAATTGTTAGGAAAAATTAAATCGGCATCAAACTTACAAATCACATCATAGTTGGCATCTAAAGTTTCAAACCCTTTATAAAATGCATTTATAATTTTGGAACCTGGTACATGTGCATCAAAAGATGTTGTATTAACTAAAGAAATCCAGGAATGTTGTTTAGCAAATTTTGACACAATTTCCTGCGTTGCATCCGACGAATGGTCATTGACGACTACCACTTTTTTGGGTAAAAGAGTTTGATTGCTAAGTGACTCCAAGGTCATGCCAATAAAATCTTGTTCGTTATGTGCCGGAATGATGATGTAGAAATTCAAAACTTAAAGTATGAAATTCAAAGTTACACTTATTTATGACTAATTGGAATTTGGAATTTAAGAATTGGGGTTTTTAATTCTTTCAGCACAAACAATGTAATATCTTGGAGTAAACCAACGTAAAACGGGGCGAATTCCAAGTTTTTTGGTTGGGTTTGTCCATTTCTGTCTATCAATAATTTTCCATCCTGTTTTTTCTAGTAACCAATCGAATTGCCAATCTTCAAATTCGTGATAATGCCTGTCTAGCATATCGGTTTTGCTTCTGTAAGCTGAAGAAAACCATAATTTTAAGGGAACACTGGCTATTAGTTTGTCGGTTTTTATAGATTGAAGTACAGTAAAAGGTGATAATAAATGTTCGAAAATTTCGAATGCTGTTATTACGGTAGCATTTGAATTTTCAATAGCCGAGGTATCAAAATCTAAATCTTCTCCTGTTGTGTTTTCAACCTTAAAACCATGTTGTTTCATAATGTTTGAAAACGGATTTTCAACACCCAAATCTAAAATAGGTTCTGAAGTTGAAATATGCTTTTTTAAAAATTGAATGGTATGCTTAAACCGTTTATTAGGAAATGTTTTTTCGTACATTAAAATTAAATTTCTTCATTTCCGCGAAAGCGAAAATCTTTAATATTTATAAACAATGGCATTAATATGCATGCCTGCACCAACGCTTGCAAATATAACAACATCACCTTCGTTAAGGTTGTGGTTTTTTAATTTATGGTTTCTTACCAAATCTAAAAGTGTGGGGATTGTTGCTACCGAACTGTTTCCTAAGGTTTGGATACTCATAGGCATGATGTTTTCCGGTATTTCGGTTTTGTAAAGTCGGTAAAAGCGTTTTAAAATAGCTTCATCCATTTTCTCATTGGCTTGGTGGATAAAAATCTTTTTAACATCTTCAATGGCTGTACCACTGCTGTCTAAACACGTTTTCATGGCTTGTGGTACATGAAGAAGTGCAAATTCATAAATTTTACGTCCGTCCATTTTTATGTAGCGGGTATCTTTACAAAGGTTTTGATTGTTGGAGTTTCCAAAGTACAAATAGTAGGCTTCATCATAAGTAAAACTTACTGTTTCATGGGCTAAAATACCACCAGCTTCTTCGGTTGCTTCAATAATAGTGGCGCCTGCTCCATCAGAAAAAATCATAGCATCTCTGTCATGTTTATCGATCACTCTTGAAAGGGTTTCGGTACCGATAACCAAACAGCGTTTCGCCATGCCTGATTGAATAAATGCTTTTGCTTGAATAACGCCTTCAATCCAACCTGGGCATCCAAAAAGGATATCGTAAGCGACACATTTAGGGTTTTTAATACGTAAATTATGTTTTATTCTTACGGCTAATGACGGAAGAATATCGCTTTGAATGGTATTATGTTTAACGTCTCCAAAATTATGGGCAACAATAATGTAGTCGATGGTTTCGGGATCTATTTTAGCATCCGTGATGGCTTTTTCGGCTGCAAAAAAACCGATGTCGGAAGAATTTAAATGGGAGTTTGCGTAACGCCTTTCAGCAATGCCTGTAATGGCTTGAAATTTTTCAATAATAACATCATTAGGATGGTTAATTACTGAACCATCGGTATTTAAAAATGCATGTTCGTGGAAAGCATCGTTTTTTTCAATGGTATCTGGGATGTAGCTTCCAGTACCGGTAATTTTAATATTCATAAAAAGAAAATTTGCCTTTTTTAGTTTACTCATACAAGGTACGAGGTTTTAATAAAAGGCAAATTTATTTTTGTGTTTTTTTACGATGTTCAACGACTACTTTTAGGCGTCGGCGTATGCTTCAATTGGTGCGCAAGAACATATTAAATTTCTGTCTCCATAAGCATCATCAACACGTCTTACGCTTGGCCAGAATTTGTTGTCTCTAACAAAGTCTAACGGAAACGCGGCTTCTTCACGTGTGTATGGAAAATACCATTCGTTTGAAGTTATCATTTCTAAAGTGTGAGGCGCATTTTTCAAAACATTATTGTCATCATCTTTAGAAGCTTGATCAATTTCCTTTTTGATGGAAATCATGGCATCACAAAAGCGGTCAATTTCAGCTTTACTTTCACTTTCAGTAGGCTCAATCATTAAGGTTCCTGCAACAGGGAACGACACGGTTGGTGCATGAAAACCATAATCCATTAAGCGTTTTGCGATATCGGTTACTTCAATGCCATTCGCTTTAAATGGGCGACAATCAACAATCATTTCATGTGCTGCACGACCACGTTCACCAGAATATAAGGTGTCGAAACTTCCTTGTAAGCGGTGTTTGATATAATTGGCATTTAAAATAGCTATTTTGGTCGATTCTGTTAAACCTTCTGCACCAAGCATTTTTATATAACCATAAGAAATTAAGCAAGCCAACGCAGAACCATAAGGCGCTGCAGAAATAGCGGTAATGGCTTTTTTACCACCAACTTTTTTAACAGGATTTCCAGGTAAAAATGGCACGAGCTGTTTGGCCACACAAATAGGTCCCACACCGGGGCCACCACCACCGTGGGGAATAGCAAATGTTTTGTGTAAGTTTAAGTGGCAAACATCAGCCCCTATATTTCCAGGATTTGTTAAGCCTACTTGAGCATTCATATTAGCACCATCCATATATACTTGTCCGCCGTTATCATGGATGATTTTGGTGATTTCCTTAATGGCCGATTCGTAAACACCGTGTGTTGATGGGTATGTAACCATTAAACACGATAAATGATCTTTGTGTAAAATGGCTTTTTCACGTAAATCTTCAACATCAATATTACCTTCGGTAGTTGATTTCGTTACAACCACTTTCATGCCTGCCATAACAGCACTTGCAGGGTTGGTACCGTGAGCAGAAGAAGGTATTAAACAAATATTCCTGTGCCCTTCATTACGGGATTCATGATACGCTTTTATAACCATTAAGCCTGCATATTCACCTTGAGCACCAGAATTTGGTTGTAAAGATGTAGCGGCAAAACCAGTAATTTCGGTTAATTGGTCTTCCAATTCTTTTAAAACGGTTAAATAGCCCAATGCTTGTTTTTTAGGAACAAACGGGTGGATATTTGCCCACTTGAAAATGCTAAGTGGCAACATTTCTGATGCCGCATTTAGTTTCATGGTACAAGAACCTAACGAAATCATGGAGTGGTTTAAAGCTAAGTCCTTCCGTTCTAACATTTTTATGTAACGCATCAATTCGGTTTCAGAATGATACTTGTTGAACACATCAAGGGTTAAAAAATCGGAGGTTCTTTTTAAGTTTTCGGAAATGTTGTTGCCTTCAGAAATAGTTGTGATAATGATGGTCGCTTTTTCCGCAGCTTCAGCAAAAACAGAAATTAAATAGTTTAAATCCCTAACCGAAGTCGTTTCGTTTATAGAGATAGTAACTGTTTCTTTATCCGGATAAAATAAGTTTACCTTTTTCTCTTTGGCAATCTTTTTTATTTTTTTTGAATCTGTTTTTATTTGAAGTGTGTCAAAAAAATCAGTATTTATTTGATTGTACCCTAATGTTTTTAAAGCTTCAGCAAGCGTAGATGCTGTATTATGTACTTTGTTGGCTATAAATTTCAAGCCTTTAGGGCCATGATATACGGCATACATACTAGCCATAACTGCTAATAAAACTTGAGCAGTACAGATGTTTGAAGTTGCTTTATCACGTTTAATATGTTGCTCGCGAGTTTGTAACGCCATACGTAAGGCTCTATTGCCGTCTGTATCTTTGGTAACGCCAATAATTCTACCGGGAATATCCCGTTTATAAGCTTCTTTTGTTGCAAAATAAGCAGCATGTGGGCCGCCATATCCCATGGGAATTCCAAAACGTTGGGTAGTACCAACCACGACATCGGCTCCAAATTTCCCAGGAGCTTCTAGCTTAACCAAGCTTAAAATATCGGCAGCTACGGCCACTTTTATTTGTGCGCCATTCGCTTTGTTAATAAATGTCTTAATATCGGTCACTTGACCGTCTTTTCCTGGGTATTGCAAAATAGCACCGAAAAATTCAGAAGAAAAACCAAATGTATCTTCATTGCCAACAACCAATTCAATACCAATAGGAGTTGCTCTGGTTTGAAGTAAAGACAAGGTTTGAGGGAGTATGTTTTCAGAAACAAAAAACTTGTTAACGTTGTTTTTCTTTTGGTCGCGTTCGCGAACGGCAAACAATAAACTCATGGCTTCTGCTGCGGCTGTACTTTCGTCAAGAAGCGATGCATTGGCAATTTCCATACCAGTAAGATCCATTACCATCGTTTGGTAATTTAAAAGCGCTTCCAAACGTCCTTGGGCAATTTCGGCTTGATAAGGTGTGTAAGCGGTATACCAACCCGGATTTTCAAGGATATTTCTTTGAATTACGGCAGGCAAAACGGTTGGATGGTACCCTAAGCCAATATAGGTTTTGTAAGCTTTATTTAGTTTCGATAATTCGTGAATATGAAGTAAATATTCATATTCTGTCATAGGCTCATCTAAATTCAAGCCGTTTTTTAAACGAATATCGTCTGGAATGGTTTCGTAAATTAACTGATCTAAAGAGTCTACACCAATAGTTTTTAGCATAAGTTTTTGGTCGTCTTCTCTAGGTCCAATATGACGCAATGCAAAAGCGTTTGTATTCATTAAATTGAAATTGTTTATATAATTCGCAAAAATACGTAATAATATATGTGTTTTGTTGCATAAAATGGAAAGTTTTTAACCATTTGAAAGTGTTGTTAACAGTTTGCTTATTTTTGTTGTATGAAAATGCTAAAACGACTTTTTGATTTTTACATAAATAGTAGCATTCACGTGGCTTTATCGGTGTTTTCGTTAACATGGATCACACTTTTGGAATACGGTATTTCATATGATGAAGCGCTGTTGTCTTTTGTGTTTTTTGCTTCAATTTCAGGTTACAATTTTGTAAAGTATTTTGGAATAGCAAAATTTCATCATAGGAGTTTGGCAAATTGGCTGAAAACCATTCAGATATTTTCACTTTTATGCTTCATTTCCATGTGTTATTATGTATTACAATTACGTGTAAACGCCATGTTTTTTATTGTAGGTTTAGGGTTGGTGACTTTCTTTTATGCCATTCCGTTTTTACCAAAACATTTATTTTTAGACAGTAAAAATAATTTAAGAAATGTTGGAGGGCTCAAAGTATACCTGATTGCCTTGGTTTGGGCAGGTGTTACAGTGTTTCTTCCGATAATAAATAACGATTATACAATAAATGCAGATGTTGTGATTACAGGTATTCAACGTTTTGTTTTTATTATTGTCTTAATGTTGCCTTTTGAAATTAGGGATTTAATGTATGATAGTTTGAAATTGGCGACCATTCCACAGAAAATAGGGGTCAAGCAAACTAAAATTATAGGAGTTGTATTGTTAGGATTGTTTTTGTTTTTGGAGTTTTTTAAAGCTGGAACCACAACCAAAAGTTTGTTGGTTTCTATGCTAATAAGTGTTGTAATAAGTTTGTTTTTATTGTATTCTAAAAAGGAACAAGGAACATATTATAGTTCGTTTTGGGTAGAAGGTTTGCCTGTTTTGTGGCTTTTCTTGATGCTTTTGTTTAAATAAGTTCTTAGTTAATGAGTGTTTCTTTAATGGCTTTATCCAGTTCTTGCTTCATCTTTTCTTTGCACTTTTTATCTAAACATTTGATATCCGATTTTCTCACCATTTTTGTGAGTTTCGCATTATTTTTGGAGTATTTTCTGCAAGCTCTACAATAAATTAAATGGATGTTCAGTTTTATTTTTTCCCACAAAGTCGCATTTTTATATTGTGTTTTATCACACACATGATTTGCTTCATCACAAGGAATCACAATTTTAATTTTATCACTCATAATTAAAACCAGTTTTCTTTTAAACATTCTGCCATAGCGGTACGGGCTCTGTGGATAATCACCCAAAGGTTAGACGCCGTAATATTTAGTTCATTACAAATAACTTCAGTTTCATAGCCTTCAATGGTTTTCATTCTAAATACCTGGGCTTGCTTCTCGGGCAACTTGCTTAAACAGTTAAAAATAGCATCGCCAAGTTCGTTGTTTTGCATGGTGTCTTCAGCAGTTTTGTCAAACGGATCTGCTACACGTTCTTCCAACCAATCGCCTTCGGTTTCACTGTCGGCATTATATGTTATGCGTACTTCGGCTTTTCCTTTATTCGAATTTACTTTACGATAACGGTCAATGATTTTTCGCTTTAAAATAGAAATCAACCACGTACGTTCGGTGGCTTCACCTTTAAAATTTTTCATCGATTTTAAGGCTGCCAAAAAAGTATCTTGTACCAAATCTTGCGCCACCTCTCTATCACTAACACGCGAAATGGTGTAGTTGTATAGGTAATCGGAATATAAATCGATCCACTTATTGGGATTAATTTCATGGTTAGACATGGTGAAGCATTTTTTTCAATTTCAAAAATAGGGTAAAAAATTGAATAATTTTGGTTCTTTGTTAATTCATCCCATTAAGCATAAAATCGGCTAACTTTGGCGTTGCCTTTTTCGGCGTTACCACAAGGGTCGCGCTTTTCGTTACAAGTCCTCGCTCGTACCTCGCTGTGGGCTTTTCACTGCAATCGCTAACGCAAATATCCGTTTCTAATAGAATTTAGCGCAATTTGCTTGTAAGATATATAGTTAAAAATATAATACTAAAATATGCCCAAAATATTGAGAATAAAATATGTATAAATGTTTCAAACTTTTTACCTTTCCAAAGTTGTTTTGAGTATACAAAAAACTGAAAAAATAACCTAATACTCCAAAATATACCCAAACCTAAAGATATACTTTTACCAAGATTAGTTTCTACAATATCTTTTGCAGATGTTAAGCAGAGCACACCCATTAAAAACACTGTAAATGCAATAAAAAATGTATGTGTAGTCATCATTTGCCTGTTTATTAAGCTTAATGTTTTTAAACTAGTTTTCCACTTAAAATATCTTGAAAAAAACACATGAATTAGTGCTAGTATTATTAAAAGGGTTCCAATTATTTTCAAATGAATATACATGAGATAAAGTAAAATTTAGATTATGGTAAACAGTTAAATACTGACATAAATGGTGTAAATTTTGCTTCATTAAATGTCGAGAATCCAGCGCTTTTAAATGCTTTTTTCCAAGTATTTTTAGAAAAGAAATGTGTAAAGCCAATTGAGAATGCCAAAAAATTTGGAAAATCGCGTAAATGTTCTACCATGATTACTCTTCCATTGGGTTTACAAAGTCTGTGACATTCTTTTAGAAACTGTATTCTCTCTTGATTATTTCTTATTTCATGAGCTGCAGAAAGCAAAAAAATAACATCAACCGATTTATCTTTTAAAGGAATGACGTCAGACTTTATTTTTTTAGTTTCAGGGTAGACCAAGCTTACTTTTCTAGCTCTTATAATTGCAGGCTCTGTATGTCTTTCTTCATTATAAAAGTCAAATACTTTTAAATCTGATTTTATGAAATGGCTTTTAATTATAAAACTTGTTTCATCAAACCCAGCATTAATATTGATGAATTTATTTATATTTGAATCTTTAATATTTAGTTTTTTTAACCAATTAAAATTATAATACCCAGAAAAATCATATACATAAGCAGATACAATTAATGGCATTATTAAACCATAAATAAAAGCTGTAATAATTAACCAAAACAGAGTATTTGACCAATTATACATCAGGTAGCTAATAGTTATTAAGACTAAAGCGGTGATGCCATAAATATAAAAGTGTCTGTTAAAACTTAATATATTCAATACCCCTTGAAACTTTTTTCTTTTTATTTCCATAATTCTTTTTTTCCTTTTTTCCAGTAATATGGAATGTTTTTAATAATAAATGCATTTGCTAAAACTACGTTTTTTAGTTTTAAAGATTTTAAGAATGCTATATCGTAGTCTATTACTTTTACAGGCATTGGTTTCCAATTTTTCCTAACGCCTTCAATTATCAATACTTCTTTGTTTTCTTTATTATAAGTAAAGGTAAAAGGTAACGGACCAGCGAACCTTCTTGCTTCTTTCCAGTTTTCAAATGGTGAGTTTTTGGGTAAATTAATAATTTCAATTTCTGCATTATTAATTTCAATTTTAAAGTTTGAATCGATAGAAACTATTTCATTCACATCATTCTTTATAGTCTGATTTATATCGGTAGTTGTATAATCATAATGAGTAAATATGTTGCCCATAAAAGCCATTTTCCTTTTATCTGTCTCAGATTTTATAATGTATAAACCGCGTAAACGCTTTCCTTTTAAGGTTGTGTAACGAACAAAAATGCGATAACCAATTAAAAAAAAGTCATTGCCCATAAATTCAGGAAGCCCTTTTGGACGTAACTTTTTTGTTTTAACCATTGCAATCGCTAAAAAAGCATACTTGTCTTTAAAAGTATCTAACTCTAGACATTCTGGAATCAAACTTTGTAATTGTTCTTTTGGGACTGCAAACGTTAAGACTAGAGAGCTTTCAAAGAAAGCCTCAACGGCAAACGGATGGTTTTTAAGAGTAGGAAGCGCATATTGTTGTTGGTTTTTTTTTAAAATAAATTGATTATAATACACAATAAAAGCAAATAGAGATGCAAATAATAAGTTTAATCTACCCCAAAGTAATAGTTCTTGTGCCATTATAAACTCAAGAATATTCATAGAAATAACTAAGATTATTTGAGCAATTGTATTTGGTCTTTTTTTATAACCCGTTATAATCCATATTGCCATTGCGATTTCAGCTAATCCAATTAGTTTAGTTATTAAACCAGAATGCGTATTACCTAAAATCCTTGAAACAATTTCTTCGTGCCTAGGAACTAAGTTTAATACCTTGCAAAAGAGCCCATTTATAATCCAAACAGAAGTTATGAGAAAAGTTAATACTTTGTGCTTATTCATTGTTTTTTAATTTTATATACTTTCAGAAATTATTGAAAGTATAGTTTAAATTTTTTTTAGGTGAATAATTTTAATAAAGATTTTGTGATCCAATTTTGTTGTTGGTTTACAAGTTTGTTAATTATAGCATCGGCTGTTTCTGTTAAATCGTGTAATGCTTTGGTTTGCTTAATTAACTCTTTAGTTTTTTCTGTACCATCATCTTTAATAGAAGACACATCGTTTAAAACTTTAATCACGGGTTTAATTTCTCTACGACTGCGTTCCTTTGCAACGATTCTCGCCAATTCTTGCACGTCTTTTTCCGTGTAAAAATATTCTTTGCGCTCACCAGGGATAAGTTCTTTGGTAACAATACCCCAATCCATTAACTGACGTAGATTCATACTGGTATTTCCACGGGAAATTTGAAGTTCTTCCATGATTTCTTCCATGGATAATGGTTTGGTTGAGATAAAAAGCAATGCTTGGATCTGTGCCATGGCTTTGTTAATACCCCAAAGGGAACCTAAACTTCCCCAAGTGCTTATAAATTTTATTTTTGCTTCTTTGTAATCCATAGTACAAATATATAATAATTTTTAAACTTTCAATAATTATTGAAAGTTTATTTTATAAGGATAAAAATAACCGAAGCAAAAAGCTTCGGTTTCTAACTATCTAAAATTCTAACAAATCTAAATCAATCCCGCTCGTCTCAGTAACGCTTCAGGCTGTGGTTCTTTTCCGCGAAAGCGTTTGTAAAGTATCATAGGGTCTTCTGTTCCTCCTTGAGATAATACATTGCTTTTGAATTTATTGGCAACGTCTTTGTTAAAAACACCTACTTCTTTAAAGTATTCAAAAGCATCGGCATCTAAAACTTCTGCCCATTTGTAGCTATAATATCCTGATGAATACCCGCCTTGAAAAATATGGGAAAAAGACGTACTCATACAGTTTTCGGCAACTTCTGGATATAATGTGGTGTTTTTAAACGCTTCAACTTCGTGTGCTTTTATATTTGTAATGTTTGTTGGATTGTTACCATGCCAACTCATATCTAATAAACCAAAACTAATTTGACGCAAAGTTTGCATGCCTTGTTGAAAAGTGGCCGACTCTTTTATTTTTTCAACCAAATCCATGGGGATAATCTCACCGGTTTCATAATGCTTGGCGAATAACGATAAGGCATCTTTTTCATAACACCAGTTTTCCATAATCTGACTAGGCAACTCTACAAAGTCCCAAAACACACTGGTGCCAGATAGACTAGGATAGGTGGTGTTGGCAAGCATGCCGTGTAAAGCGTGCCCAAACTCGTGAAATAAAGTGGTTACTTCGTTAAAAGTTAATAGTGATGGTTTGCTTTTGGTTGGTTTTGTGAAATTGCAAACAATGGATATGTGCGGTCTGTCATTTTTTTCGTTTTTAATAGATTGTGGCTTAAAGGAAGTCATCCACGCACCATTACGTTTTCCTGCTCTAGGGAAGAAATCGGCGTAAAAAATGGATACTAAGTCACCTTTATTGTCGGTTACTTTGTAAGTTAAAACATCTTCATGATATTTATCGATGTCTTTGATTTCTTCAAAATTTAAATCGAATAATTTATTTGCAATAGTAAAAGCACCATCAATAACATTCTCAAGCTTGAAATAGGGTTTCAACAGTTCATCATCTAAATCAAAGAGCTTTTGCTTTAATTTTTCTGAATAATAAGGGCCATCCCATTTTTCAAGTTGCTCGATACCGTGTAATTCTTTGGCGAAACTTTGAAGGGTGTTAAATTCTTTTTCTGCAGCTGGTTTGGCTTTTTCAAGTAGTTCATTTAAAAAGCTCTCAACTTTTTCGGGTGTTTTTGCCATGCGTTCTTCCAAAACAAAATGTGCATGGGTTTTGTAGCCTAATAAATTGGCGCGTTCAAACCTAAGTCTTGCAATTTTTAAAACAATGTCTTGATTGTCTAAAGTATCGTTATTGAATCCTTTGCTTCCTGCAGCAAGTGTTATTTTTTTACGAAGTTCTCTGTTATCTGCATAGGTAACAAATGGAATATAACTTGGATAATCTAAAGTAAACATCCAACCTTCCTTTTCTTTGCTTTCTGCTAACTGTTTTGCGGCCTCAATAGTGCCTTCAGGTAATCCGGATAATTCAGATTCATCGGTAATTAGCATGTCGAACTTGTTGGTTTCGGCTAATACGTTTTCTCCAAACTTCAACTTTAACTTGCTCAATTCTTTGTCTATTTCGCGAAGTTTTTCTTTTTTATCTTCAGGTAAATTAGCACCATTTCTTGAAAAACTCTTGTATTTTTTGTCAAGTAATGTATGTTGTTCTGTGGTTAAATTTAAATTATCTTTAGAATCGTAAACCGATTTTATACGTTTGAAAAGAGCTTCGTTTAAGGTGATGTCATTACTGAATTCGGATAAAAGTGGCGATACGTCCAGCGCTATTTTTTGAATGGTATCGTTGGTTTCGGCGGAATTCAAATTAAAAAAGATGTTCGAAATTCTATCTAATTGTTCACCTGAAAACTCTAAAGCTTCAATAGTGTTTTTAAAGGTTGGAGTTTCTATATTATTGGCAATAGCATCAATTTCGATTTTGGCGTCTTCAATACATTGCTCAAATGCAGGAAGAAAATGATCATTTTTAATTTTTGAAAATGGTGCTGAATTATAAGGCGTTTCAAATGGTTTTAGTAAGATGTTCTTTATCATTTTAAATGTAATAAATTAAAAAACAAAATATTATTATGCATACATAATAATATTTTCATATTTTTGTGTCACAATTTGAAGAGTGACTAACTCATAAAATTATTCTTAATAGCTAGAAAACCTTGGGTTCCCCTCAAGGTTTTTTTTATTTTAAATCTTTAGCCGATTCGTAAACCTTTTGTTTCAAAGATTCTTTATAGTCTATTATTTTGTTTAAAACAGCAGGGTCGTTTGAGCCTATAATTTGAGCGGCTAATATCCCAGCGTTTTTTGCACCGTTTAATGCCACCGTTGCTACGGGAACACCACCTGGCATTTGTAGAATGGATAATACAGAATCCCACCCATCAATAGAATTGCTGCTTTTTACAGGTACTCCAATAACAGGTAGTGGCGATAAAGACGCAATCATGCCTGGTAAATGTGCTGCACCTCCAGCGCCAGCTATAATAACTGCAAAACCTTTGGTGTGCGCCTGTTTACCATAATCGAATAGTTTTTCTGGGGTGCGGTGAGCCGAAACAATGTCAACTTCAACTTCAATATTAAAATCTTTTAAAATATCAATAGCGTCTTGCATTACTGGCAAATCGCTTTTGCTTCCCATAATAACTCCTACTTTATTCATTTTCTATTGTTTTTATATGTTTTAAAATCCAGTTTTTTATGGATTCAAAATTCATGTTGCCTTTGGATGCTTCAATTACAAAATTGTATTTTTCATCTTGGGTTGCATCCAAATTAAACCCTTCTTCATTTAATAAAATTCTCATGAATGCATAAGCCATTCTTTTATTTCCGTCAATGAATGGATGATTTATTATAATACTTTCAAAAATTGCAGATGCTTTGTCTATAACTGAAGGGTATAAGTCTTTATCATCAAAAGTTTGAAACGGTCTATTTAAAGCAGATAGGAGTAGTGCCTCGTCTCTTAGTCCACTGGAACCTCCAGAAGCTTCAGAAATAATTATATTTAGCTCAATAGCTAACTTTTTGGAAATCATTGCGCTAACTTTTTAAATAAAGTTTTTTCTTCTTTTAATAAGTTTAATAAAATGCTTTTGCGCTTTTCGTCTTTAGAAGTTAATTCTTGTATTATAGAAAATATTTCATCAAGATTGTCTTCAGGTATGTTGTCAATCAAATTTTTAATTCTTTTTTTCTTTTCTATAATTGTCATAATATCAGTGTTTTATTCAAAAATACAAAAAGTTGTCGTTAAATTCATTAAAACAAATCTAAAGGAACCTGGTCGAAACCTAAATTCTAAAACTTAATATATAAAACCCCTTGACTGCACTAGGGGGATATAATTATTCACTTATTACTTTAATGGTTTTCTTAACTTCTTCGGCAATACGTCGCGCTTCGTTTAAATCTTCATTCACAATGGTTACATGTCCCATTTTTCTGAAAGGCCTGGTTTGTTTTTTGCCGTAAATATGTGGTGTAACTCCTTCTAAATTCATAATGGCTTCCATATTTTCATAAACAACATTGCCACTAAAACCTTCGGCGCCCACCAAATTTACCATGACACCGCCTACTTTGCTATCGGTTCTTCCTAAAGGCAAATTTAAAATAGCTCTTAAATGTTGTTCAAATTGAGACGTGTAGCTTGCTTCAATAGTTTGATGACCAGAATTATGTGGTCTTGGCGCCACTTCGTTTATTAAAATATCATCATTTTGCGTTTGAAACATTTCAACAGCCAATAATCCGACGTGATTGTAAGCTTTTGAAGTTTTTAAGGCGACTTCTACCGCTTTTTTTGCAACAGCCTCCGGGATTCTTGCAGGGCAAATAACGTATTCTACTTGGTTGGCTTCTGGGTGAAATTCCATTTCAACAACTGGAAATGTTTTGGTTTCCCCCGATGCGTTACGAGCTACAATAACAGCCAATTCGTTTTTAAAAGGCACTAAGTTTTCTGCAATACATTCTACATTAGGCAATCCTTCTAAATCTTGAATCGTTTTTACGATTTTAACCCCAGTACCATCGTATCCAAATTGCGCACATTTCCAAACTAAAGGAAGTGATAAACCACCATTATTAATAGCTTCTTTAATTTCAGATGTATAAGCAAATCGTGAAAACGGTGCTGTTGGTAAATTATGATCTACGTAAAATAGTTTTTGAGTTGCTTTATTTTGAATGGTACGCAATGTTTTTGAAGATGGATATACCTTTTTGCCTTCTTTTTCAAGTGCTTCTAACGCATCAACATTCACGTTTTCTATTTCAATTGTAAGCACATCAACCTGTTTTCCAAAATTATAAACCGCTTCAAAATCCATTAAATCGCCTAAATGAAATTCGTTGCTGGCAATTTTACAAGGAGCCTCATTACTCGCATCTAAAACACAGGTGTAAATATCAAATTTTCGAGTGTCGTTAAGTAACATTTTACCTAATTGACCACCACCAAGAATACCAAGTTTAAAATTTGAAGAAAAGTAATTCATGCGTTTGTTTCTATTGTTTTTTATAGGTCACATGAGTTTGCCATAAAATTATTTTAACAACTATTAAAATAATTATTATGGCTCGGTTCATGTGCTTTTAATGCTAAAATCGTTTAATGCAATGCAAAAATACACTTAAATATCAATTTGTGCCTAAATCGTAATTCAAAAAATCGTTATTACTTAATCTATTGATTATCTTTGCAGCTTCCAAAAATGACTAACTGTGATAAAGCTACACGACAAATATTTTAAACCATTTATTTCCGCTAAGGAAATAGATGCGGCTATGGAGTGTATGGCAAACGAAATAGCAAACGATGTTGGAGACGAAATTCCTGTGTTTGTTGGTATTTTAAATGGCTCGTTTATGGTGGTGAGCGATTTTGTAAAAAAGTACCCGAAACCATGTGAGGTAACGTTTATTAAATTGGCATCGTATGAAGGCGTTAAATCTACCGAAGATATTCAGCGTTTAATAGGGTTGACACAAGATTTAACAGGGCGCACAGTTGTTGTTTTAGAAGATATTATTGATACTGGAAATACGTTGGCAGAAGTGCACCGTATTTTTAAAAATGAACAGGTGAAATCGTTAAAAATAGCCACCTTGTTTTACAAGCCCGAAGCTTATAAAAAAGATTATAAACTACATTATATAGGTATAGAAATTCCAAACAAATTTATAGTAGGCTATGGCTTAGACTATGATGGGTTAGGAAGAAATATACCAGAAGTCTATCAAATAAAAGAAACACAATTCATGACAAATTTAGTACTATTTGGACCTCCAGGCGCTGGAAAAGGCACGCAAGCAGAATTTTTAAAAACAAAATATAATTTAGTGCACATCTCTACAGGCGATGTTTTTAGATTCAATATTAAAAACGAAACTGCTTTAGGTATGTTGGCTAAATCGTATATGGATAAAGGCGAGTTGGTTCCAGACCAGGTAACGATTGATATGTTAAATGCGGAAGTTGAAAAAAATGCTTCAGCTAATGGTTTTATATTTGATGGATTTCCACGTACTAATGCACAAGCTGAAGCTTTAGATAAATTATTGGAGAGCAAAGATTCTTCAATAAGCGCTATGGTTGCTTTAGAAGTTGATGATGAAATTTTAGTAGAACGCCTTATTGGTAGAGGAAAGACTAGTGGTCGAGCTGATGATGCAGACGAATCTATTATAAGAAATCGCATTAAAGAGTATTACGATAAAACAGCTATTTTAAAAGATTACTATTCGGCTCAAAATAAATATTTTGGTGTTGATGGTGTAGGTAGCATAGACGAAATTACCTTGCGTTTAAGTGATATTATTGATAATTTGTAGTTTATTCATGAACACATTAGGGGATTTTAGTTTTTCTTTAGATTATGGCAAACCATTTTAATAGCAATATTTTATTACCTATAATAAGTTTTAATTAGTGTTCTAAAGAATGATTTTAAGAATAATGATAAGTTAATTTGGGTTTCAGTTACATTGTTTTTTTTTTTTTTTGAACCAATTCTCTATTTTATTATTGGAAGACCTAAGCGCTTAAAAAATAAAGTTAAAGTGTAAGAGTAAATAACTTTTAACTTTTAACTCATAACTTTTAACTTAAATAATGACCGAAGGAAATTTTGTTGATTACGTAAAAATGTTTGTTAGCTCTGGAAACGGAGGTAAAGGATCGTCACATTTACATCGTGAAAAATTTATAGAAAAAGGAGGACCCGATGGGGGCGATGGTGGTCGTGGTGGTCATGTTATTCTTCGAGGCAATTCAAATCTATGGACGCTTCTTCATCTAAAGTTTAAAAAACACATCCGTGCAGGTCATGGTGAGCACGGTGGGAGCAGCCGTAGTTTTGGTGCTGATGGTGTAGACGAATACGTTGATGTGCCTTTAGGAACCGTGGTTCGCGATACCGAAACCAACGATATTATTTTTGAAATCACCGAACATGGTGAAGAAAAAATTATAGCCGAAGGTGGTAAAGGAGGTTTAGGTAACTGGCATTTTAGAACGGCTACTAACCAAACACCTCGTTATGCACAACCAGGTATCCCGCACGAAGAAAAGCATATTACTTTGGAGTTGAAAGTACTTGCCGATGTTGGTTTGGTAGGTTTTCCAAATGCGGGAAAATCAACTTTATTATCTGTGGTGACATCCGCAAAACCAAAAATTGCCGATTACGAGTTTACAACGCTGAAGCCCAACTTAGGAATTGTGAAATATCGTGATTTTCAAACTTTCGTGATGGCAGATATTCCCGGAATTATTGAAGGTGCTGCTGAAGGTCGCGGACTAGGGCATTACTTTTTGCGTCATATTGAGCGTAATTCCATTTTGTTGTTTTTAATTCCCGCCGATGCGCCAGATATTAAAAAGCAATATGATATCTTATTAGACGAACTGCGTCGCTACAACCCAGAAATGCTTGATAAAGATCGTCTCATTGCCATTTCAAAATGTGATATGTTGGATAATGAATTAAAAGCAGAATTGAAAGAGCTATTGGATAACGAGTTGCCAATTCCATATCTGTTTATTTCGTCGGTGGCTCAACAAGGCATCACCGAGTTAAAAGATAAGCTCTGGAAAATGTTAAATAATTAATTTTGTTATTTAATTAGTTGACTCTAATAGTAATTACAAAACTAATTGATAGCAAAAGGAGCGCTTAGCTTAAAGGTAGGTATGGTTACTTTAAAGTTTTTGGTAGTGGTAAAGTTTACCATGCTATAGTACCCTTTCATAGCACCAAATGGAGAGGTTAGTAAACAACCCGAGGTGTAGGTGTGTGAATCACCTGGTTTTAAAACAGGTTTTTTGCCAATAACGCCTTCGCCAGAAACAATTTCAACATTATTTAATGCGTCTAGAATTTCCCAATGACGTGCATTAAGTTGAACAGAGTCTTTACTTTGATTTTCAATAGTTACGATATAGCCAAAAGCATATTGTATTTTATAATTTTTATAAAATGAGCCTTCGTAGGTGGTTTCCACCGAAATTTTTATCCCTCTTGTAACTTGTTGAACCATGTTAACTATTGGTTTACAATGTGTTTATACTGCTAAAATACTAAATTTTAAGTGGTAATTATTGATTTTTACTGTGTTTGATTGAAATATTAGTTAAACGGTATGTTTAATTCGAGATATTAACCGAACTGCCTTCGCCTATGCCTATTATTTTGTCGTAACGCGCTCCTAAATCTCTGTAATATACAATCACTTTATAGTTGTTTTCGGTTTGATAAAAATTGCCACTTATCGCGCCTTCATTTAAACTGCCATTGCTGTCTACTGTTACAAATTTATAATTGTAAAACCCTTGTTTTAAAAGTATGGCGTTTCTTAAAACATTATGGCGTTCATCATATATTAATTTAGTGCTTTCGTCAATGACATAATTGTTAAAGTTTCCGTACACATGCACGTTTTTGTTTTTAAACGCTTCGGTTGGCACTAGTGAAAAATGTATCCAGACATAATCGGCTTCAATACTAGGGTTTTCAGCATCTAAAACGGTTATTACATAATTGCCGTTAATATCGGGGTTGTAAGTATAAGGCTTGCTGGCACGTTCAACATTTGTAAATAAATAGTTGTGATACAGTTCTTGTAAATCGATGGCTCTAATACCCGTGTTGGCTGCCCTAACATCTTTGTTTTCAAAAAACAAATATTCATTGCCTCCCCAAAAACTGGTTTCGGTATCGTACTTATATATAAGTTGATTTCCAAGGGTATATTGTGGCTTTAAATTACTAATGGCAGTATTTAAATTGTTGTTTTGAACAATAACTGTTTTTACAGTTTGTGAAGGATTATTTAACTGCATATTATTTGAAGTAATAATAATTTCGACTCGTTGTTTCTCTTCTATAAATTGAACATCACGAGCCCGTTTTATATTTACGCCAATAGCTGTTAAGTCTTCGTAAATCATAAATTTTCTTGAAAATACAATCTCATCATTACTGTTGAAAATGCTTAACAAATAATTTCCCGATATTTTTAAACGTCTAGTTTGCTCGTTAGGAATGGTTAATTGGTAATGCGAATATATTTGATAGGTATTAAGTGAGTTTTCGTAATTTCTAATGCGTTGGTTGTCGAAGCCATCCATATATTCCGATTTTATTAAAACCGAAGGAGTCCAATCGTAGTTGTAGTGTTCAATTTTATAGTAATAATCATCTTCATTTCCGTTAAGCGCATCAAATTCTAGAATAACATATTCACCAAGTTTTAAAATAGGTAATTGTGTTTCGGGTGTATTCCCTTTGAAATTGATGGTTTTAATATAGTTTGGTGGGTTAACTTCCTTAACTTGACAAAAGGAAGCTATGGGAACAAGTAATGGAAATAAAAGAAGGATATATTTATATGTTAATAAAGACATTTTAATAGTAGTTTTTTGTAAATATACACAAATTTTATGCCTAATAAATATATTCAATTTGAATCAAAAAAAATCTAAGTATTTATTATGTAAACTGTATTTTTAATTTGTATTTTTGCACCGATTTTTAGACAAATAATTTCAATATAAATAATATGTCAAACGACATTCGCATTAAAAAAGGTCTAGACATTAAACTTAAAGGTGAAGCTGAAAAAACCTTGGAAAAGGCTATTTTAAGCAACTTTTATACTTTAAGGCCTGAAGATTTCCATGGCGTTATCCCTAAGTTAATTTCTAAAGTTGGAACTAAAGTAAAAGCAGGTGAGCCTGTATTTTACGATAAGTCTAACGAAAATGTTAAGTTTGTTTCTCCAGTTTCTGGCGAAATTATTGAAATTGCCCGTGGTGAAAAACGCAGAATACTATCAATTAAATTACAAGCAGACAAAGAGCAGACCTATCAAGATAATGGGGTGTTTAATGTAGATGCCGCTAAGCCAAATGAGGTGAAAGCACATTTATTAGCTACTGGTTGTTGGCCTTTTGTAAAACAGCGACCGTATGATGTGATTGCAAATCCGGATAAATCGCCTAAGGCTATTTTTATTTCGGGTTATGCTAGCGCACCTTTAGCTGCCGATTTGGATTTTACACTTAAAGGAAAAGAAGCAGCATTGCAAGCAGCTATAACGGCATTGGGTAAACTTACCGAGGGGAAAGTACATGTGTCGGTTGGTGCTAAATCTACTTCACCATTAGCAGGTTTGTCTGGTATTACATTACATAAAGTATCGGGACCGCATCCTTCAGGGAATGTTGGTACATTGATTAATAGAGTGGATCCTGTAAATAAAGGCGAAGTTGTTTGGACAGTTGCTGCGCAAGATTTGGTTGTTATAGGCGAATTGCTTTTAACAGGTAGATTCAATTCAGAACGTATAGTGGCATTGGCGGGTTCTTCTATAGAAAGACCAAGATATTTTACGACCAAAATTGGTAGTGAAGTTGCAACTATGATTTATGATAAAGGGATTCCACAAAAAGCACATGTACGTGTTATTTCTGGGAATGTGTTAAGCGGAAAACATATTAAGCCAGATGGCTATTTGGATTATTACAGTAACGTCATTACGGTAATACCTGAAGGCGATGATTATGAGCTTTTTGGATGGAACAAACCTGTATTTGATAAAGTATCTACAACAAGAGCGTTTACTTTTTCATGGTTGAACCCAAATAAAAAGTACGATTTAGATACAAATACTAATGGTGAACACCGTGCGTTTGTAGTAACGGGTAGTTATGAAGAAGTATTTCCTTTAGATATTTATCCCATGCAAATTTTAAAAGCTTGTATGTATAATGATTTAGATGAAATGGAAGCTTTGGGTATGTACGAAGTGGCACCTGAAGATTTTGCGTTAACCGAATTTGTATGTGTTTCTAAACAACCACATCAAGAGATTATTAGAAAAGGACTAGATGTAATGCTTAAAGAAATTGGGTAATTATTCATTGAATGCAATGAAAAATGTATAAAATTATTCATTGAATGCAATGAAATGAAAAATATATAAGATGAATTTAAAGACACGATTACATATTTTAAAAAGAAAGTTTAGAGGGTCAAAAATGGCACCAGCGTTTAATGCGCTTCATACTTTTTTATACTTACCAAATGAGACCACACATAACGGGACTCATATAAAAGCAGCCGACGATTTAAAACGTACCATGAATACCGTTATTATGGCGATGGTACCATGTTTGATTTTCGGAATGTTTAATGCAGGATACCAACATAATTTAGCAGTCGGTGATATTCAAGCGGTCGCAGGAGGTTTTTTTAGTGCGGAATTCTGGACTTTAGATAATTTCTTAATCGGATTTTGGAAAGTGCTACCATTAGTTATAGTGTCTTATGGTGTAGGTTTAGGAATAGAATTCTTATTCGCCATCATTAAAAAACACGAAGTAGAAGAAGGTTACTTGGTAACAGGTATGTTAGTACCACTTATTGTACCTATTGATATTCCACTTTGGATGTTGGCTGTTGCCGTAGTGTTTGGTGTGGTCATAGGAAAAGAGGTTTTTGGTGGAACCGGAATGAATATTTTAAATCCAGCACTTACTATTAGGGCTTTTTTATTCTTCGCATATCCAACTTGGATGTCTGGAGATAAAGTATGGGTTGAAGGAGCTGTAGAAAGAACAAATGAAATTGCAGCAGGTGCCAACCTAGATGCTATTTCTGGAGAAACTATTTTAGGTAGTTTTGCACAAGGGAAAGAGGTTGTTTTTTCAACTTGGGATATGTTCTTAGGCTTTATTCCTGGTTCAGTAGGAGAAACATCAACATTACTAATATTATTAGGTGGGCTATTCTTAATATTCACTAAAATAGGAAGCTGGAGAATTATGTTGTCATCAGCTCTTGGCGCTATAGTAATGGGGCTTATATTCAATCAAATTGTTGATGCTGGTGTTATTACAGAAACCAGTAAGTTTTACAGTTTAATGAGCACACCATTTTGGGAGCACTTATTACTTGGAGGATTTGCATTTGGTACCGTATTTATGGCTACCGACCCTGTAACAGCGTCGCAAACCAATAAAGGAAAATGGATTTATGGGTTTTTAATAGGATTTATATCTATCCTAATTCGTGTATTTAATCCAGCCTATCCAGAAGGAGTGATGTTAGCTATCTTATTAATGAATGTATTTGCGCCAACAATCGATCATTATGTGGTTCAAGGTAATGTGAAGAAAAGAATGAAACGTTTAAAAATAAAAACGGCTTAACGATGGAAAATAGAACAGACAAAAATTCATATACCATTATATTTGCTATAGGCATGGTACTTATTGTTGGTGCTTTGTTAGCATTTACGGCAGCGTCATTAAAACCAAAAATCACTGAAAACCAACGTATAGAAAAGCAACAAAATATTCTATATGCTATGGGTGTGAATGATAATACAGAAGGAAGCGCTGTTTTTGTGTCAACAGGTGACGCCGCTGAACTATTTGAAAAATATATTAAAAAGCAATTGGTTATTGAAGGATCTAATGTTTCTGAAGATAAAGAAGCTTATTTAATAGATATTAAAAAAGAAAAAGCTAAAGCCAAATCGGGAGGTGTTAGAAGGCTGCCTTTATTTGTTGGTGAAAAAGACGGAAACACCTTTTATGTTATCCCAATTTATGGAAAAGGACTTTGGGATGCCATTTGGGGTTATGTGTCTTTAGATGAAAACATGGTTATTCAAGGAGCTTATTTTGATCACAAAGGCGAAACACCAGGTTTAGGAGCCAATATTAAAGAACGTTTTTTTATGGACGACTTTATTGGTGAACATTTGCTAACCGATGAAGGTGATTTTGCTGGGGTCGTTGTTGCAAAAGGCAATGCCGATCCAAAGAATGAAAATAAAACAGATAATGAGGTAGATGCTATTGCAGGAGCAACCATTACAGGTGATGGCGTTACAGCAATGATAAAAAGCGATTTAAAGCTTTACAAACCTTATTTTGATAATTTAAAAAACAATTAAGTTATGGCACTTTTATCAAAAAAAGATTCAAAGTTAATCACCGATCCATTAGCTGATAATAACCCAATTACTATTCAAGTATTAGGTATTTGTTCGGCATTAGCTATTACGGCGCAATTAAAAGCATCTATAGTAATGGCAGTATCGGTAATGGCTGTATTAGCTATAGGTAACGTGGTTATCTCGTTAATGCGAAACATTATTCCTTCAAAAATTAGAATTATAGTACAACTTGTTGTTGTAGCTGCTCTAGTAATTATAGTGGATCAAATTTTAAAAGCATATTCTTATGAGCTAAGCAAAACACTATCTGTGTTCGTAGGACTAATTATTACAAACTGTATCATCATGGGACGTTTTGAAGCTTTTGCATTAGCAAATGGTCCTTGGCGTTCGTTTTTAGATGGTATTGGCAATGCTGCTGGATATGGTTTAATACTTGTAATTGTTGGCTTTTTTAGAGAGTTATTGGGGTCGGGTACGTTATTAGGTTTTAAAGTTTTAGGAGATCCTATCGAGAAAACGGGCTTATATGCTATTGGATATGAAAACAATGGATTTATGCTATTGTCACCAATGGCTTTAATGGTTGTTGGAATTATTATCTGGGTACAACGTAGTAGAAATAAAGCATTAATAGAAGACTAAAATTAAAGTAGAAAGTGCCTTAAGTACTTAAAGTTAAAAGTTAAGAATACGGATAAATAACTTTAGGCATTTTTAAACTTTATGAACTTATAACTTATAAAATGGAACATTTAGAATTATTTTTAAAATCAATATTTATAGATAACATGGTGTTTGCAACATTCTTAGGGATGTGTTCTTACCTTGCTGTATCTAAAAAAGTAAATACCGCAGTAGGTTTAGGTGCAGCCGTTATTTTCGTTTTGGCCATTACAGTGCCATTAAACTGGTTGTTAGATCAATATTTGTTACAACCAGGTGCTTTAAAATGGTTAGGAGCAGAATATGCAGATTATGATTTAAGTTTCTTATCGTTTATCATGTTTATTGCTACCATTGCAACAATGGTACAATTGGTAGAGATAGTGGTAGAGAAATTTTCACCATCATTATATAACTCTCTTGGTATCTTTTTACCACTTATTGCCGTAAACTGCGCTATTTTAGGAGGGTCTTTATTTATGCAATCACGTGAAATCCCAACTTTAGGATTGGCTACTGTTTATGGTGTTGGCTCTGGTATTGGTTGGTTTTTAGCCATTCTTGCTATTGCAGCTATTCGTGAAAAAATCAGATATTCTAATGTACCACCAGCCTTAAGAGGCTTGGGTATTACATTCATCATTACAGGCTTAATGGCTATTGGTTTTATGAGTTTTGGTGGTATGTTAACAGGTGGTGATGAGGCTGTTAAACAAGAAGAAAAAACTGTGAAAGTTGATTCTAAAGTAGAAAAAGAAGATAAAGTGTTAGCTAACAATATAAAAGACAATGAGTAATATAATTTTAGCCGCAGGTACATTAGGAACAGTAATAGCAACAGTTACAGCTTTTTTAATTATTACGCTGTTATTGGTAGCATTATTATTAGTAGTAAAGCAAAAATTATCACCTTCAGGCCCCGTAAAGATTACCATTAATGGAGAAAAGGAAATTGAAGTAGCTTCTGGAGGCAGTCTATTATCAACTTTGGGTAATCAAAAAATATTTTTGCCATCCGCTTGTGGTGGTGGTGGAACTTGTATACAGTGTGAGTGTCATGTGTTATCTGGCGGTGGTGAAGCATTGCCAACTGAAACACCACATTTTACTCGTAAAGAGTTGGAACATGGTGCACGTTTGGCTTGTCAAGTTAAAGTAAAACAAGACATGAACATTACCATTCCAGAAGAGGTTTTTGGAATTAAAAAATGGGAAGCAACCGTTGTCCGTAATTATAACGTAGCATCATTTATAAAAGAATTTGTTGTAGAGATTCCTGAAGATATGGGTTACAAAGCTGGTGGATATATACAAATTGAAATTCCACCATGTGAAGTAAAATATTCAGATATGGATATTACAGCACATCCAGAGGAACACGAAACCCCCGATAAATTCCAGGCAGAATGGGATAAATTTGGTTTGTGGAGTTTAGTAATGAAAAATGCTGAAACGGTAGAGCGTGCTTATTCTATGGCTTCTTACCCGGCTGAAGGACGTGAAATTATGTTGAACGTTCGTATTGCAACGCCACCTTGGGATAGAAATAAAAATGGATGGATGGATGTTAACCCAGGGGTTGCATCGTCATATATATTTAATCAGAAAAAAGGCGACAAAGTAACGATTTCAGGACCTTACGGTGAATTCTTTATCAACGAATCAGATTCTGAAATGCTTTATGTTGGAGGTGGAGCAGGTATGGCGCCTATGCGTTCGCACTTATACCACTTATTCAAAACATTAAAAACAGGTAGAAAAGTGACTTATTGGTACGGAGGTCGTTCTAAGCGTGAGTTATTCTATTTAGATCACTTTAAACAATTAGAGAACAGTTTCCCTAACTTTAAATTCTATTTGGCATTGTCTGAGCCTTTACCAGAAGATAACTGGAAAGTAAAAGCTGATATTGATTCTCCAGGTGATGGGTTTGTTGGATTTATCCACAACTGTGTTATTGATAATTATTTAAGTAAACACGAATCTCCAGAAGATATTGAATTGTATTTCTGTGGACCACCATTAATGAACAAAGCAGTTCAAAAAATGGGTGAAGATTTTGGTATTCCAGATGAACACATCCGATTTGATGATTTTGGTGGGTAAAGCACCTCAATTGATAATATTAAAAAACCGATATTTTTTACATATCGGTTTTTTTATGCTCAAATTTATGCTATTTGAAAGCGAGGTTTTTCATTTTCAAATTCAAACAGTTTCGTGTAATCCATAATATTAGGAATAGTATCCAACTCACATAATAAGGTGACAACTTCTGTTAATCCGTTAAATAATGTGTCTTTATCTGTCGGGTTCTTTGGTTTTTTGTTTTTATGGTGAAGAGGAAGTTGGTAGCCACAGGCTTTTAAAAAAGTAGCTTCAATTTGTAGTAATTCCAAAGGGGTATAGCCATTAAATTTTCTGCCTAACGTTTGGTGAACATTTCCAATATAATTTAGTTCCATAGCACCATGATGGTCTGAAAGATGTTTCCAACTGTCTTTATTATCTAAAATATTTCCAACAGCACATTGCCTGCAGCATTCAGGGTGCAATTCGTTATTATGAAACGCAGTATAAAGTTTTTTTATAGCCAAATCTAATCTTACGGAAGTTTTCATCTGTTTATTTTTCTTTATTGGTCAGATGGTGCATCCATAATCATGCTCCTGTGTGTTAAAAGCGTTTTTAGCATGGATGTTTCATCGCTTAAAATTTTATATCTAAGAAACTGTTTAAATTTTATCTAAAAGCCATTTTTTGTTTCTTTTTGACCCATATTTCGTTGAATTTTTTTCTAATAGCTCTGCTATTAAAAAAAAATCCGCCTTATCTGATCCAAAAATAATTTAAAAAAGCATCAATAAACAAAACTTAAACAGTTTCTAAGTTATTGAAAAATCCACACTTTTCCTAAAAAAGTTAGAATACAAAACCTATAACAAATTGAAACATAAGGATTAATAAGCCGGCCGAAATTAAATTGATAAAAACACCCACTCTTGCCATTTGGCTTACTTTAATATAGCCACTGGCAAATACTATGGCATTTGGGGGTGTTGCCATTGGTAACATAAAAGCGCAACTGCTGGCTATTGTAACAGGTATTAAAAGGTAAAGGATAGGGATATTTAAGCCCAGAGCAATTCCTGCCACTACAGGTGCTAATACCGCTGTTAAAGCGACATTGCTCATTAACTCGGTCATGAATAGCATTAAGGTTATTAAAAGTGATGCCATTAGTAAAATACTTATGTTACTGCTAGAGATTTTTGCTGCAATAATATCTACAATGCCGCTTGTAGACATACCGTTTGCCAATGCTAAACCACCACCAAATAAAATTAAAATGCCCCAAGCCAATTTTTGGGTGTCATTCCACTGTAAAATAAAGTCGCCTTTTTTTAAATTAAATGGGATTACAAATAGCGCCAATGCACCAAAAATACTGATCATCGTGTCCGATAAAGCAAGATTGGGGATTAATGAGTTTATCAGGCTTCTAAAAATCCAAAGAAATACAACCACACTAAATATGGTGAGAACTTGCTTTTCTTTCGGAGAAATTTTGCCTAGTTTTTTTAGTTCCAAATCAATCACTTCTTTTGAAGCGTTAAACTTTAAACCCCTGTTAGGGAAAAATCCCTTGACCAGAATAAAGTAAATAATAGTAATTAATAGTGCTGAAAACGGTAAGCCTATAAGCATCCACTTAAAAAACGAAATTTCAATATGATATTCGTTTTCCAATAGGCCAATCAAAATAGAATTTGGCGGTGTACCAATAACAGTTGCAATACCGCCAGCATTGGCAGCAAAAGCAATGCCTAACATGACACTTATGGCAAAATTCTGGTCGTTTTTTGTAAAGCCATCAGCATCATCGATAAGCAATTGTATAACCGACATAGCAATTGGTAGCATAAAAACCGTACATGCAGTGTTGCTTATCCACATGCTCATAAACCCCGTTGCAATCATAAAACCAAGGACTACTTTATTGGGCGTGGTGCCTGTTTTTTTAATAATGCTTAATGCAATTCGTTTATGAAGATTCACTTTTTC
>LLBZ010004824.1_pt3 | contig 36117 bp, 27 predicted proteins | sample 1489421 | NCBI WGS metagenome assembly LLBZ01 (sample SAMN04092657, study PRJNA295927) | soil metagenome | biome: Soil prokaryotic community; feature: Bulk soil; isolation source: soil from tomato rhizosphere | host: tomato cultivar Moneymaker | place: South Korea | collected 2011-11-01 | reverse complement strand
ATTCTCAGGATTTGCGATGGTAAACACACTTCTTATTATTATGAGAAAAGTGTGTAACCTTGAAGATTATATCACAGTACAACATATCGAATTAATGAACATCGTAATCATGATTACGGGTTCTATAGTAGGTGTGGCATATATTACTGAGTTATTTATTGCATGGTATTCTGGTGTTGAATACGAACAATATGCATTCTTAAACAGAGCAACTGGTCCTTACTGGTGGGCATATTGGGCGATGATGACCTGTAATGTATTCTCCCCACAATTTATGTGGTTTAAAAAATTAAGAACAAGTATCATGTTCTCATTCTTTATCTCAATCGTAGTAAACATAGGTATGTGGTTTGAGCGTTTTGTAATTATAGTAACATCGTTACACCGTGATTACTTACCATCATCATGGACGATGTTCTCTCCAACATTTGTAGATATAGGTATTTTTATTGGAACGATCGGATTCTTCTTTGTGTTATTCTTATTGTACTCAAGAACATTCCCTGTAATAGCACAAGCAGAGGTGAAAACTATTTTAAAATCATCTGGTGAACGTTATAAAAATATTAGAGAAAGAGGTGAAAGTTTGGTAGGAACAGGAGCAGATGCAAGAACCTCTGGAGATCAAGTAACTAACAATAAAAACGAAGCGTAGGCAATGGAAGCATCTAAAGTAATTCACGCTATTTATACAGATGATGATGTATTGATGTCTGCTGTTAAAAAGGTTAAGGCAGAAAGATACCACATTGAAGAAATATATACACCATTTCCAGTCCACGGACTAGACAAGGCTATGGGGTTAGCACCAACACGTATTGCTATTACCGCTTTTATATATGGTTTAATAGGTTTAACGGTTGCAATTGTTATGATGAATTTTATAATGATTGAAGATTGGCCTCAAAATATTGGTGGTAAACCAAGTTTTAGCTATATAGAAAATATGCCGGCATTCGTGCCAATTATGTTTGAGTTAACCGTGTTTTTTGCGGCGCATTTAATGGTAATTACTTTTTACTTACGTAGTAGAATGTGGCCATTTAAAAATGCTGAAAATCCTGATCCAAGAACTACAGATGATCATTTTTTAATGGAAATTGCTGTAGATGGAAATGAGGAAGCATTGGCAAGTTTACTTAAAGAAACTGGAGCCGTTGAAATTAATTTAATTGATAAAGCGCATTAATAATGATGAAGAGCTTAATTAAAATATTAGTATTAGCAGTTATTTTAGTGGCCGTATCATGTAAAAAGGATACCGCACCAAACTACCAATTCATGCCAAATATGTATGAATCTGCTGGTTACGAAACCTATGGAGAAGCCGCATTTAAAGATGGCGTTGAAGCACAATTACCTGCCGAGGGATCTATAGCAAGAGGTTTTATTCCTTTTGATATTGAAAACTCTACAGAGGGATACATGTTAGCAAAAGAAACTTTAAAAAGCCCATTAGATTCTACCAGCGTAGATTTAGAAAGAGGTAAAGCATTATACGATATCTACTGTGGAATTTGTCATGGAGGTAAAGGAGACGGACAAGGAAACTTAGTGAAACGCGAAAAAATCCTTGGTATTCCTAGTTATGATGATGCAGGAAGAGCTATAAATGAAGGCAGTATTTACCATACTATTTATTATGGAAAAAATGCTATGGGTTCGTATGCTAACCAATTGAAAGAAGAAGAACGTTGGCAAGTAGTTTCGTATGTACTGGAATTAAAGGCTAATTTAGAAAAGTAAGATAGACAAGATTATTATAGATATGTATACATTTTCAAATAAATTAAAGACATTTTCTTTCATTCTAATGATATTAGGAGCATTAGGTGTAGGATATGGTTTTATGACATCTCATAAATCTTTTGAAGAAGTTGAAACCTTACTTGCAGAAGAATCTCATCACGGTGGGGGTCATGCAGTAGAAGCTTCCCATGAAACACCAAGTCATGATGCACATGCCACTGAAAATGCGCATGGAGAAGAAGCACATGCAGAAGTTGACGCACACAAAGAACACATTGAGCATGTTCAGCATCAAATAGCTAACAGACCGTGGTCTGCACTATATGTAGCTGCATTTTTCTTTATGATGATTGCCTTAGGGATTCTAGCTTTTTATGCGATTCAAATTGCATCCCAAGCAGGATGGTCTCCAGTACTATTTAGAGTGATGGAAGGTATTACAGCTTATGTATTGCCTGGTGCTTTAATAGTTTTAGGTATCGCTGTAGCATCTGGGACTATTGGTCATTACAATTTATTTGTTTGGATGGATCCAGAAGTAGTAGCTCACGATAAATTAATCCAAGGTAAATCGGGATGGTTAAATATAGGATGGTTTACATTTAGAGGTTTGGTATTTATTGCCGGTTGGAGTTTATACCGTCATTTTGCCCGTAAATTTTCTATTGCTCAAGATACGGCGGAAGATAATAGTAACTTTAAAAAGTCTTTTAGAATTGCAGCAGGGTTCTTAGTATTCTTTATTTATACAGAATCTATGATGTCTTGGGATTGGATTATGAGTGTAGATCCACACTGGTTCTCAACCTTATTTGGATGGTATGTATTTGCTAGTATGTTTGTAAGTGGTATTACTGTTTTAGCGTTAATTACTATTTACTTAAAATCTAGAAATTATTTGGAGTTTGTCAATGAAAATCATTTGCATGATGTTGCTAAATTCATGTTTGCTTTCAGTATTTTCTGGACTTACTTATGGTTCTCACAATTTATGCTTATTTGGTATTCAAACATTCCAGAAGAGGTCACTTATTTTATATCACGTTTTAACGATTACAAATTACCATTCTTAGGTATGGTGGTTATGAACTTTGTATTCCCAATTTTAATGTTGATGAATGCAGACTATAAACGTATTCCTTGGTTTGTTGTTATGGCAGGTCTTGTAATATTGGCAGGTCATTATATAGATATTTTCAATATGATAATGCCAGCTACAGTAGGAGACCGATGGTTTATTGGTATTCCTGAAATTAGTTCGATAGTGCTTTTTGCTGGATTATTCATATTTGTAGTATTTACAGCTTTAACAAAGGCACCATTACTTGTAAAAGGATATCCTTTTAGAAAAGAAAGTGAAGATTTTCATTATTAATTAAGATACATATAAAGACGAACGATAACAATGACTGCTTTATTAACAATTATAGTTTTAGTATTTATTTTAGTTGCCATTTGGCAAATGGTAAAGATTTTCGATTTGGCGCAAGCTAAAAGCGAAAACTCTCAAATTGCCAACGACAAGGATAATACAATCAATGGATACTTAATGATGGGCTTCTTAGCGTTCATTTATATAATTACCATTGTGTGTTTTGCAAAATGGGGTGATTTGCCTTTAATGTCTAACTCGGCATCAGAGCATGGTCCAACCATAGATAACTTAATGATTATCTCCATGGTTATCATTTTCTTTGTGCAAACAATAACACAATTCCTATTACATTACTTTGCTTTTAAATATAAAGGTGAAAAGGGTAAGAAAGCCTTGTTTTTTGCAGATAATAATAAGTTAGAAGCTATCTGGACAATCATTCCAGTTATCGTTTTAGCGGGTTTAATTATTTACGGGTTAAATACGTGGATAAACATTATGGGTGTTGATGAAAGTGACGACCCATTAGTTATAGAGTTGTATGCACAACAATTTAACTGGAAAGCAAGATATGGCGGTGCAGATAATACATTAGGAAAAGCTAATGTTCGTTTAATCGATATCGATCGCGCTAATATTTTAGGTTTAGATGAAGCTGACCCAAATGCACAAGATGATGTTATTACTACCGAATTGCATTTGCCGGTTGGTAAGCCAGTATTATTCAAAATGCGTTCACAAGATGTATTGCATTCTGCTTACATGCCACACTTTAGGGCTCAAATGAACTGTGTACCAGGTATGATAACCCAATTTGGGTTTACTCCAACAGTTACTACTGCAGAGATGAGACAAACACCAGAAATGATTGAGAAAATTGCAAATATTAATAATATTAGAGTTGAAAAAAGTCAGAAGTTAATTGCTGAAGGCGGTGAGGCTTTAGATAGATACGAGTTTGATTATTTATTATTATGTAATAAAATTTGTGGAAAATCCCATTACAATATGCAAATGAAGATTGTAGTGGAAACTCAAGAAGAATATGATGCTTGGATGAAAGAGCAAAAAGAATTCAAAAACTCTCTAGTTAATTAATTAAAAAAGATAAATACGCTATAAGATTATGTCAGCACACGAAGATACTCACGCTCACGACGCTCATGACGACCACGGACATCATCATAAAGAAACCTTTGTAACTAAATATATATTTAGTCAGGATCATAAAATGATTGCTAAGCAGTACCTAGTTACAGGTACTATTATGGGAGTAATAGGTGTTTTAATGTCTATGATGTTCCGTATGCAAATTGCATGGCCAGAGCAACCTAACGTATTGTTTGAGGCATTATTAGGCAAATGGGCACCAGAAGGTGTTATGGATGCTGATATTTATTTAGCTTTGGTAACCATTCATGGTACTATCATGGTATTCTTTGTACTAACTGCTGGTTTAAGTGGAACATTTAGTAACTTACTAATTCCGTTGCAAATTGGAGCACGCGATATGGCTTCAGGCTTTTTAAATATGATTTCTTATTGGTTATTCTTCCTTTCAAGTGTAATCATGGTCATATCATTGTTTGTTGAGGCTGGACCTGCTGCTGCTGGATGGACGATTTATCCACCATTAAGTGCTTTACCAATGGCTCAAGGAGGGTCTGGAATGGGTATGACCCTATGGTTGGTATCTATGGCTATCTTTATTGCGTCGTCATTAATGGGATCGCTTAACTATGTAGTTACGGTCATTAACTTGCGTACTAAAGGGATGTCTATGACAAGATTACCTTTAACAATTTGGGCATTTTTTATTACTGCGATTATTGGTATTATATCATTCCCAGTATTGTTATCTGCTGCTTTATTATTAATTATGGATAGAAGTTTTGGAACATCATTCTTCTTATCAGATATATTTATCCAAGGTGAAGTTTTACATTACCAAGGCGGGTCTCCTGTATTGTTTGAGCATTTATTTTGGTTCTTAGGTCACCCTGAGGTATATATCGTTATATTACCTGCCATGGGTCTGGTATCAGAAATTATGGCATCAAACTCTCGTAAGCCTATTTTTGGTTATCGTGCGATGATTGCATCTATATTAGCTATTGCGTTTTTATCAACCATCGTTTGGGGTCACCATATGTTTATTTCTGGAATGAATCCATTCTTAGGATCGGTGTTTACATTTACTACGCTATTAATTGCAATTCCATCTGCTGTAAAAGCATTTAACTGGATTACGACACTTTGGAAGGGTAATTTACAAATGAACCCTGCCATGTTATTTTCCATTGGATTTGTATCAACATTTATTACTGGAGGTTTAACAGGTATTATTCTTGGAGATAGCGCTTTAGATATTAATGTACACGATACGTATTTTGTGGTAGCTCACTTCCACTTGGTAATGGGTATATCGGCTCTTTACGGTATGTTTGCAGGTATTTACCACTGGTATCCAAAAATGTTTGGTCGTATGTTAAATAAAAACTTAGGATATATTCACTTCTGGATTACAGCTGTTTGTGCTTATGGGGTGTTTTTTCCAATGCATTTTATAGGTATGGCAGGTTTACCACGTCGTTATTATACAAATACTAATTTTCCATTATTTGACGATTTAGCAAACGTAAATGTTATCATTACCATCTTTGCTTTAATTGGTGGTGTGGTTCAAATAGTATATCTATATAACTTTTTTAGCAGTATTTACTATGGAAAGAAAGCCACTCAAAATCCATGGAAATCAACTACACTTGAATGGACAACACCAGTGGAACATATGCACGGTAACTGGCCAGGAGACATTCCTCACGTGTACCGTTGGGCATATGATTATAGTAAACCAGGACATGATGTAGACTTTGTGCCTCAAAATATTCCATTAAAAGAAGGCGAGGAAGAACTTCAGCATTAAAAACATATTTTTTACATTAAATCAAAAAACTCATCTCCACAAGATGAGTTTTTTTGTTTAATCTTTTTTAGAAGAGATATAAAATACATGAAAATATCGTTTAAATACAAAAAAATGCGTTAAATTGCATATCTGTTAAGAATTTTATATATATTTGTAAGTAAATTAAATAGGGCCATAGCTTAAATATCTATTAACCCAAATCTATAACTAACCCATACTATGAAACACCCATGAGAGAACTACATTCACACACGAAGATGATTATAAAGGGTGTTCCATCTGACAATTAAAAAACAATCAATACAAACAGATGAAAACAAACTACTCATTTAGATATGTAAGGTTTTTTACAATCTATCTAATGGTATTCCTTGGGACAGCTCTTAAAGTTAATGCCCAATGTCCATCAATTAATGATCCATCTCCAACAATTCAAGATGCTTCGGGATATACTTTTTCGGATTTAAATACTGACAGTAATAACTATGTAACTGATAATGGGGGTGGCATAAGTTGGTATCTTACTTCTTCTGGAGGTACTGCCTTAAACCCTGCACAGCTAGTTTCGGAGGGCACCTATTATGTAGATGATAACACAGGTTCATGTGGTCCAAGAGTTCCAATTACTATTGACTTTCAGGTTAATAAATCCGGACAACAGCTTGATGCTATTTATTGTAGTAATGAAAACCCAACCGTACAAACATATATTGATGATGTGCTGCAGCCTAATATTCCAATGGGAGGTTCTGTTGAGGTTTATAATGATTTTGAATTAACGGATTTGGCAAATGCTATAGATCCATTATCTGGGTTTTATACTTATTATATCATTTTTGTTGATAATTTAGGCAACAAGAGCCAAATTGAAGAAGGGGATACTATCGTTGTTGATTCACCTTCAGACCCAACGCCACCAAGTACTCAAATGTTTTGTTCTGATTCAAATCCAACTGTAACTAATTTGAATCCAGGAACAACATCTACATTTAAATGGTATCAAAATCTGGATGGTTCTGGCAATCCTATTCCTCCTGCTTTATCGCTGTCTACACCATTGGTAAATGGAAACACTTATTATGTAATAGTTGATAGTTTTTGTGACAGTAATGCTATGCCTGTATTAGTTAATATTAATAACCCGGTTGATGCTGGAATTTCTGCAACTTTAGACTATTGTGATGATAGTGTTCCAATGGACCCTTTCGATTTGTTTGATGAACTTGGTGGGACACCAGATATAAACGGAACTTGGTCGGGACCTTTGCCAACCTCAAACGGCAATCAAGGCACAGTTAATATTTCAACACTTACAGCTGGAATTCATACCTTTACTTATACGGTTCCAAGTAATGGTGCTTGTCCACAAGACACAGCTAATATTACAATTACCATATATGAAACGTTTACTTCTGGAACGGTTTCACCAACAAGTCCAGCTACGTTTTGTGAATCTACTGCACCAACATCATTTGATTTATTTTCACTTTTAAATAATGAAGACCAAGATGGTTTATGGACACAAGGTACTAGTAGTTCAGACCCTACGGTTTTAAATCCATCAACGCTTGATCTATCAACATTAATAATTGGAGCACATAATTTTACATATACTCAAAATGTTTCGCCAAACCCTTGTCCAGAAGAATCTACGACAGTTCAAGTGGTTATTTTAGCGGACCCTAATGCAGGAAATGCTATTAACCAAACGTTTTGCGAAAATGATTTGGCTTCAAATTCACCATTCGATTTGTTTGATGCTTTAGATGGTTCTCAAGATAACAATAGTGGTACTTGGATAGATGCTAGTAATGTAACCGTAACAAATCCAATAGATATTTCAAGTTTTACAGTTTCAGGTAGTCCTTATAATTTTGTTTATACTATTGATAATGGTACTTGTACGGATGATGAAACCATTTCGATTACCATATTACCTGCACCGGAATCTGGAACAGCAACTGCGCCAGTTGCATTCTGTGAAGGTTTGGCGCCGACCAGCTATAATTTATTCGATTTACTAACAGGTGAAGACCAAACAGGAACTTGGTATTCAGGTTTAGATAGCACGGGAGCAACGGTTTCAAATCCTGTAGATTTATCTGGTTTGACACCGGGCGATTATAATTTCACTTTTGATGTGGATGCTATTGGAAGCTGCGACGATGTTTTAGTAACCGTCACCGTCACAATAAACCCATTACCAGTTACGGGAACACCAACGCCAGCGATATTTTGTGAAAATGATTTGGCAGCGAATTCACCATTGGACTTATTCGGTCAACTTTCTGGAGAAGATGCAGGAGGTACTTGGGCTGATGATAATACAACAGGGGCTCTAAGTGGAAGCAATGTCGATTTAACCATGCTGGTCATTGGTTCATATAATTTCACCTATACCATTACAGATGCCAATGGGTGTTCAAACAGTTCAACAGTACTTGTGAGCGTTGAAAATGCACCGGAATCAGGAACAGCTAATGCACCAGTTGAATTTTGTGTAGCTTCAATAACATCAGGTCAAACCTATGATTTATTTGACTTATTAACTGGAGAAGACCAAACAGGAGTGTGGAATGATGATGATACTTCAGGTGCTTTATCAGGAAATTTAGTAACGCTTGATGGTCTTGCAATGGGCTCTTATAATTTTACATTCGACGTTGATGCCATTGGTAGTTGTGACGATGTTTTGGTAACAGTGACCATTATTGTTAACGATACACCAGCGCCAACAGCTTCAGTAACCCAAGAGTTTTGTGATACTGCTACCGTTTCAGATTTAACAGCAACAGGAACTTCTATAAAATGGTATGATAACGCAACGGGAGGAACGCCATTATCAGGGACTACTTCTTTAGTTAACGGCAACAACTATTATGCAACTCAAACCGATGCAACCACAGGTTGTGAATCTTCGGTTAGAACATTAGTAACTGCAACTATTTATGTGTCACCAAAATCAGGAAACCCCATTCCAATTGTGGATTGTAATACTAACAATACCATCGATTTATTTACTGGACTGGATGGTACGCAAGATGCTGGAGGTACATGGCAAGATGTAGATGGTACAGGCGCTTTATCAGGAAGTATTTTTGATGCTACTGGATTATCAGCAGGCAATTATCAATTTACCTATTTAGTGACAGCATCTTCACCTTGTATAGATGCAAGCACCATGATAACCGTAACAATTGAAGAGCCTTTAAATGCAGGTAGTAACAATACATTAGATGTTTGTAGCAATAACGGAACAACCGATTTATTCACTTTAATTGGAAGTGCCGATACAGGAGGTACTTGGTCACCAGCGATGTCGAGTGGCACAGGTGTTTTTGACCCCTTAGTTGATGCTCCAGGAACTTACACATACACATTAACAAATGCTTGCGGAACAGTAAGTAGTGATGTGATTGTTTCGGTTACTCTAGCGCCTAATGCGGGAACAGATACTACAGCTACAATATGTGTTATAGATGGTTCAACCGATTTATTCCCACTTTTAGGAACTTCAGCACAAAGTGGAGGAACTTGGTCGCCAGCATTAGCGAGCGGAACAGGAATATTCGACCCAAGTGCTGATGTCGCAGGTGTATATACTTATACAGTTGCAGCCGTTTCGCCGTGTTCACCAGATTCTAGTGCACAAATTACTGTAACAGTTAACGATTCACCTCAAATAGTCGTGTTAGAACCAAATCCATCGTTTTGTTTAGTAGATAATCCCACAGTCGCAGATTTGTCAGCAAGTATAAGGCCAACAGGAACGGTTTCTTGGTATGCCGATGCGACTTTGTCTACACCATTAAGCACATCTACAGCATTGGTAAATGGTGAAGATTATTTTGCTACTCAAACGACAGCTTCAGGTTGTGAATCTTCATTGAGTGTTCAAATTAATGCAATTATTAATAATGCGCCTACACCGACATTAAACGATCCAAGTAAGGAATATTGTATCAATGATAATCCAACTATAAATGATCTTTCACTTAATATTACGGAATACGATTCCAATACTGCTAATGTTGTATGGTATGACGCGGATGTTAATGGGTCAATGATTAGTGACACTTCAACTCTTATTAATTTAACAACCTATTACGCAGCATTGGTTGATGCCGCTACAGGATGTGAAAGTAACGTACGTTTAGCAGTTACACCAGATTTAACTTCATGTGGTGAACTTTTTTTACCAGATGGATTCTCACCCAATGGAGATGGTGTTAATGATACCTATGAGGTTGATAATTTAGCCATTCTATATCCGAATTTTGAAATAGAGATTTATAACCGCTATGGCAATATTGTTTATAAAGGAAAAGCGTCAACGCCTCGTTTTGATGGAAAACCAAATCAGTCAAGAACTACGTTTAAAGGTGACTTGCCAGTAGGCATGTATTATTACATTTTCAATTTTAATGATGGCGAGAACAAACCAAAACAAGGACATTTATACTTAAGCAGATAATTTTTAGATAAACACAATTTAGAAAATATGAACAATTTAAATATATATCATAAAATAGCTGCCATAGTAGGGTTAATCCTCGTGTCCTTACAAAGTTTTGCGCAGCAAGACCCTCAGTTTACACAGTATATGTACAACATGAGCGTAATAAATCCAGCGTATGCTACATCGGAAGCAGCCATTTTAAATATGGGTGGATTATACAGAACGCAATGGGTAGGTATTGAAGGAGCTCCAAAAACAGGAACCTTTTTTGCCCATACACCCATCAACGAGAAAATGGAAGCCGGTATTTCCTTTACCAATGATAATTTAGGCGATGTGGTTCAGGAAAATAACATTTATGCAGATTTTGCGTATGTGTTACCAATGGGTTTAAAAGGCGGAAAATTATCATTAGGGCTTAAAGCAGGATTCACATTTTTTAATGTTAATTTCGATGGCTTTAATTTGCAATCGGGCAGTGCTTCAACAGATATGGCTTTTAACGAAAACATCAGTCAAACGTTCCCGAATATAGGTGTTGGGGCATATTATTTCACCGATAACTATTATGTTGGTTTATCAGCCCCCAATATGCTGAACTCAAAACATATCGAAACCGAAAATGGCGTAAAAGCAACAGGCGTTCAAAGTATTCATTATTATTTAACAGGTGGTTATGTATTTGATATTAATCAAAATCTAAAATTGAAACCTGCGTTTATGGCAAAGTCGGTTCAAGGTGCACCATTAGCATTGGATCTTACAACCAATGTTCTAATTAATGAAAAGTTGGAAGCTGGTTTAGGCTACCGTTTAGATGATGCTATAAGTGGATTAATAAGTTTTAGAGTGATGCCAGATTTAAAAATAGGGTACGCTTACGATTTTACAACAAACAACCTTGGTGATTACAATTCAGGCTCTCACGAAATATTTATTTTGTTTGACATTGATTTATTAGGACTTAAAGGCGGTTACGATCGTTCACCTAGATTCTTCTAACCATAAAGACTATAAAGATGAAACATCCATTTCTAAAATTCAAAGTTCAAGAATATACACTATTATGAATGCTGCATGTGACAGTTAAAAAACAATAAAATTTACCACATGAAAAAACACATATATATACTTGCAAGCCTTTTATTAGTTAGTGGAATCGCACTAGCACAAAAGGGAAACCTTAAACGGGCCAATAAGCTTTTTGAAAAGAGAGCTTACATTGAAGCTGCCGAAATATACGAAACCGAAGACCGCACACAAGAAGTACTTCAAAATTTAGCTGATAGTTATTACTTCAATACCAATCTTCAAAAAGCGGTTAAAACCTATAGGGAGCTGTTTGTTAATTATGGCGACTCTGTAGATGTTGAATATCGTTTTAGGTTCGCACAGGCTTTAAAAGGAGTTGAAGATTATAAGGAGGCCGATGTGCATTTAAGCACATATTACAACCAGCAAATTAATACCCCTGCTTTTATAGAGTTAAACGACAAAACAACACCTCATACGTTTCAGTTAGCACAAGTAGCAAACGAAACATCTACGAATAGTGATTTTGGTTTATCTTTTTATGGTGACGATCAAGTGGCTTTCGCTTCAACCAGAAATATCGAAAACCCGTCATATTCATGGAATAAATTACCATATCTGGATTTATATTCTGGAAATTTAACAGACGATGGGCAGTTGGAAAACGTTGTTCCTTTTTCAGATGAAATAAATACCAATTCACACGAAAGTAATGCGACCTTTAGTAGAGATGGAAAAACCATGTATTTCAATAGAACCAACCATACGCGTTCTAAAATTGAAGAAGAACGTATTGCGCATATTCAAATTTTAAAAGCGGAATTAATAGATGGAAAGTGGACCCATGTAAAAGAATTGCCATTTAATTCGAATACATACAGTTGTGAACATCCGTCAATAAGTAAAGATGGAAAAACACTATATTTTGCCAGCGATATGCCAGGAACCATGGGAGGTTTCGACATTTATAAAGTAGCCATTAACGACGATGGGACTTACGGAGAACCAGAAAATTTAGGAGCTAAAATAAACACAAAACACCGCGAGCAATTTCCGTATATAAGCGATTTAGATGTATTGTATTTTGCGTCTGATGGTCATTTAGGGTATGGCGGATTGGATGTTTTTAGAAGTAATTTGGTGAATGGAAATTTCGACAAGCCAGTGAATTTAGGAAGCAGCATCAATAGTAGTTTAGATGATTTTGCTTATAGTATTAGAGAAAAAGACAATAAAGGGTTTGTGTCTTCAAACAGAAGTGGGTTGGATAGGTTATATCGCTTCGGAAGAGAGGAAAACATCTTAACCAAATATCTGGTTGAAGGTTTGGTACAAGATAAAAACAACAAAGAATTATTGCCAGGATCATTGGTAACATTATTTGACGATGCTGGAAATGTGCTTCAAGATTCTATTGTAGGTTCAAAAGCGGATTATTTGTTCAAAATTGAACCAAACAAAAAATATAAAATTAGAGGTACCCGTAAAGCTTACATACCGCAAGATGTGGAGTTCTCAACGGATGGTCAAGGAAAGCACAGTATTTATTTAATTTTAGAATCGTTTGCTGATGCTGAAGAACGTGTGAAACAAAACGAAAAAGGCGATATAAAGGTTGAATTGGATAAAATCTATTTCGATTTCAATAAGTCTAAAATTCGTGACGATGCCGCTACTACTTTAAATGTGTTGGTAGATTTAATGAAAAAATATCCAACAATGGAAGTTGAAGTATCGGCACATACCGATGCCCGTGGTAACGACCAATACAATTTGGATTTATCAAAACGTCGAGCCGCATCCACTTTAGAGTATTTAGTAAGTAAAGGCATTGAAAGAAGTCGATTAAAAAGTATGGGTTATGGTGAAATGCAACCACTTAACGAGTGCATTAAAGAAGGTATTTGTAAAGAAGAAGATTATGACATAAACAGACGTTGTGAATTCACTATTTTGAATTAAGCAACTTCCTGCATGTCACACTGGCTTGTCGAAGCTGTATTAATAAAGAAGAGGTAAGAAGGACTTCGACTGCGCTCAGTCTGACAATGTATGGTTTAAATTGGTTTTGTGGAACATAGTTTGTTAAGCTTGTCGAAGTGAAAGTTGGAATCTTGTAATAACATAATAAATTATCAAAGACCTTTGTATTGAATCTTCATTGCAAAGGTCTTTTTTCTTTATATTTGCTTTTATTGTTATTCCGGAGTTTATACTGAGCGAAGTCGAAGTAAAGACAGGAATCCACTTTGTAGATAAAGTAATAAAAAAAATCCTGCCTTCGCAAGAAGTTGTTATGAACGAAAACCTAGATCCAACAAACGAAAACTTTTCTCCAGAAGAATTAGACGTCGAAAAAAAATTAAGACCGTTGTCTTTTGATGATTTCACGGGGCAAGACCAAGTGCTGGAGAACCTTCAGGTATTTGTTCAAGCAGCCAATTTGCGTGATGAAGCATTAGACCATACTTTATTTCACGGCCCTCCAGGACTAGGTAAAACGACACTTGCACACATTCTTGCAAATGAGCTAAACGTTGGTATAAAAATCACTTCGGGTCCTGTATTGGACAAACCTGGTGATTTAGCAGGCTTACTTACCAATCTTGAAGAACGCGATGTGTTGTTTATTGATGAAATCCATCGGTTAAGCCCCATTGTAGAAGAGTATTTGTACTCCGCCATGGAAGATTACAAGATTGATATTATGATCGAATCAGGTCCGAATGCACGTTCCGTTCAAATTAATTTAAATCCGTTTACCTTGGTCGGTGCAACGACGCGTTCAGGTTTGTTAACCGCACCCATGCGTGCCCGTTTTGGTATTCAAAGCAGATTACAATATTATAACACCGAACTTTTAACAACGATTGTTCAGCGTAGTGCTTCCATATTAAATGTTGCCATTACCATGGAAGCCGCCATAGAAATTGCTGGGAGAAGTAGGGGAACCCCACGTATTGCCAATGCTTTATTACGTCGGGTTCGAGATTTTGCCCAAATAAAAGGAAACGGTAGCATCGATATAAAAATTGCAAAATATGCATTAGAAGCCTTGCATGTAGATGCTTTTGGTTTAGATGAAATGGACAACAAAATCTTAACCACCATAATTGATAAATTTAAAGGCGGACCAGTAGGGATTTCTACGTTGGCAACGGCAGTTAGTGAAAGTGCTGAAACTATTGAGGAAGTTTACGAACCCTTTTTAATACAACAAGGTTTTATTATGCGTACCCCTCGTGGACGTGAAGTTACAGAACTTGCCTATAAACATTTGGGTAAGATAAAAGGAAATATTCAAGGAGGATTGTTTTGAATTTAATTTCTAATGTCAGGCTGAGCGCAGTCGAAGCCCTTAAATAGTAACGAATGTATTTTTACTTTGTATATATTCTGAAATGTTCGGATGAGTCTTATTATATCGGAATAACAAACGATTTAGAAAAAAGATTTAATGAGCATCAATCAGGATACAAAATAGATTCTTATACATATAAAAGAAGACCATTAACTTTGGGATTTTATCAAGAATTTAATGATGTTTTACAAGCCATTTATTTTGAAAAGAAAATTAAGGGATGGACAAGAGCAAAAAAACAAGCTTTAATAAATGGAGATTTTGATATGCTTCAGATACTTTCGGAGTGTAGAAATGCAACACATTATTAAGTATAAAGATTAAGTTAAATTAGCACTTCGACTGCGCTCAGTGTGACAGTATAACTAATGAATAACAAACAATTACACGCACAACTCATCAAAACCGAAGCCAAACGCCTCGGTTTTTTGTCCTGTGGCATTAGTAAAGCGCAATTTTTAGAAGCAGAAGCGCCACGACTGGAAAAATGGTTAAACAACAATATGCATGGGCAAATGCAGTACATGGAAAACCATTTTGATAAACGTTTGGATCCAACAAAACTGGTGGAAGATTCAAAATCCGTTATTTCTTTATTATTGAATTATTATCCTTCAGAAGAACAAAATAAAGAAAGTTATAAGCTATCAAAATACGCTTACGGAACCGATTATCATTTCGTCATAAAAGAAAAACTGAAATCACTTTTAAATTTTATTCAAGAAGAAATTGGCGACGTTCATGGGCGTGCTTTTGTAGATTCCGCTCCCGTTTTAGATAAAGCTTGGGCAGCAAAATCGGGTTTGGGTTGGATTGGAAAGCATAGTAATTTACTAACCCAGCAAGTCGGCTCGTTTTATTTTATTGCAGAATTGATTGTCGATTTAGAGTTGGAGTATGATTCGCAAACAACAGATCATTGTGGCACATGTACGGCATGCATCGATGCTTGCCCAACACAAGCCATCACCGAGCCGTATGTAGTTGATGGAAGCAAATGTATTTCGTATTTCACCATCGAATTAAAAGAAAACATACCAACAGAATTTAAAGGGAAATTTGATGATTGGATGTTTGGTTGCGATGTATGTCAAGATGTATGTCCATGGAACCGATTTTCAAAAGCGCATAGTGAGCCATTGTTTAATCCGCATCCCGAATTATTATCAATGACCAAAAAAGATTGGGAAGAGATTACGGAAGACGTTTTTGAAAAAGTATTTAAAAATTCGGCAGTAAAACGCACTAAATTTTCTGGTTTAAAGCGGAATATTGATTTTTTAAAGAATCAGGACTAATTACTGATTTAGTTTCAATAATTAATCCTAATTGGTTTAATTTAACTCAATCTTGGTTTATTAATTAATCTCAATATAAGAGAGATTATATAAATAAGTAATCCATAAATTGTAGTTATTGAACTGACTTTTAATCCACCAGCCATCATTTCTTGGCTAACTTGTCCCATTTGCTCTATGCCTTTAAAAGCACCATATAATCCTATAATTTGACCCAAAATCCCAAATGATAGAGCTAACAAACCAACCTCTTTAATCCATTCAGGGAATTTCCAAAAACACACAATAACACCTAACAGTAAAATAGTAAGTATGGTCATAAATAACGAACCACCTTCATAAAATAAATCTAACATAATTTTTGTTTTAAAGTTGATATTCAAATGTATTAATAATCACAGCTAAGTACCAATGTTAAAAACCTTTCTGGAGTTGTTAAATCCATTTGTCAAGCTATTGTGGATTATATTTTCGGTTTAGTTAGAGCTAATTATTATATTTTTACAATGTGACAAAAAAACAAATCCATAAAATTATTTATTGGTTAATAGCTTCTTTTTTATTAGCTATTTTACTTCAAAACTCTATTCCTTATTTCTGGAATGCATGGTTAACAGCACTCTTTTTTTTGCCAATAGCTTTTTTGATTAAATATGGTATACAAAAAATTGGACCATTAAAAGGGCTTAAAAAATGGATTCGATATTTTTTTATATCTATGGTGTCTCTTTATTGGGGGTATCTTGCTATTACATTGGCATATTGGTATTTTTTGGAATTAAAAGCAGGTTCAATTGAAAAAACACTTATAAATCCTGTTTTTATCTGGGTTATTATTGGTTTTTTTATCCTTTTAGAACAAATAATATTTAAAAAAAAGAAGAAAAGTTACGGAGAAACAATTTCAATATTCAGTGATAGAAAGAAAACAATAATTAAAATTAATAATTTGATCTACATTGAAAGTAGAGGCGATTTTACTTTAGCAATTCTTTCAGATGGGAGTCAGTATAAAAATAACATCAAAATATCTGAATGGGAACAACAACTAGATGGGTTTATTCGTATTCACAGATCCTTTTTGGTAAATCCGGATTTTTCTACACTGAATGGTAACGAGGTTGTAGTGAATGCTCAATATCACTTGCCTATTTCAAGAAGTTATAAGGAAAAGGTTAATGATTTTTTTAATAGTTAGTTGTATTTCTAATGGATTCTCTTATAAAAAATTTTCTGGCTTAAAGCGAAATATTGATTTTTTAAAAGAGTAATTTCAAAGTTTAAGCCGTATTAATACCTACGTAAAAAAGAATAGGAGTTTCCGTGAAAAGAATAGTGTTATCAATGATATGATTATTATCTTTGTTCGATTAGCTAATTTATTCCTATGAGCGAAGAAAGTAAACGTAGAGAAGCCCTTATATACCACGCAAAGCCTACTCCAGGTAAAATTAAAGTGGTTCCAACCAAAAAATATTCAACCCAACGCGATTTAGCACTTGCCTATTCACCAGGTGTAGCGGCACCATGTTTGGAAATTGAAAAAGATAAAAACAATGCCTATAAATACACGGCCAAAGGTAATTTGGTCGCTGTAATATCAAACGGTACGGCGGTTTTGGGTTTAGGGAATATTGGACCTGAAGCCTCAAAGCCAGTAATGGAAGGTAAAGGGTTGTTATTTAAAATTTTTGCCGATATTGATGTGTTTGATATTGAGGTTGATACCGAAAATGTTGAAGAATTTATTGCCACTGTAAAAAATATAGCGCCCACTTTTGGAGGTATTAATCTAGAAGATATCAAAGCGCCAGAAGCATTCGAAATAGAAAGACGTTTAAAAGAAGAGCTCGATATTCCTGTAATGCACGACGACCAGCATGGTACAGCTATTATATCGGCAGCAGCTTTAATTAATGCGGTTGAAATTGCAAAGAAAAAACTAGATGAAGTTAAGATCGTAATAAGTGGTGCGGGTGCTGCAGCCATCTCTTGTTCACGTTTATACCAAGCATGTGGTGCCAAACGAGAAAACATGGTGATGCTAGATAGCAAAGGCGTTATTAGGGACGATAGGGAAAATTTGTCATCTGAAAAAGCCGAATACGCTACCCACAGAAGAATAGATACGCTTGATGAAGCCATGGTAGATGCCGATGTGTTTATTGGTTTGTCTATGGCAAACATCGTGTCGCCAGAAATGTTGCTGTCCATGGCTGAAAACCCCATCGTATTTGCTATGGCAAACCCAGATCCAGAGATAAAATATGACATAGCCATTGCTACACGTAAAGATATTATTATGGCTACGGGTAGAAGTGACCATCCTAACCAAGTAAACAACGTACTTGGATTTCCATTTATATTTCGTGGTGCACTAGATGTGCGTGCAACCAAAATTAATGAGGAAATGAAAATGGCGGCAGTAAAAGCATTGGCAAGATTGGCTAAAGAATCTGTGCCGGAGCAAGTTAATATTGCCTATGGAGAGACCAGATTGACATTTGGTAAGGAATATATCATACCAAAACCTTTCGATCCCCGTTTAATTGCCGAAGTACCACCAGCTGTAGCTAAAGCGGCTATGGAAAGTGGTGTTGCCCAAGAACCCATTCTAGATTGGGAAAAATATAAAGATGAATTAAGAGAGCGCTTAGGGAATGATAACAAACTTATAAGATTGTTGTTTAACCGTGCAAAACTGGATCCTAAACGTGTTGTTTATGCCGAAGCAGACCAACTTGCAGTTATAAAAGCAGCTCAAATAGTTTATGAAGAAGGTATTGCGATTCCCATTTTATTAGGGAGAGTTGAAACCATTAAAGAATTGATGGCTGAAATTGAATTTGATGCTGAAGATATACTTATAATAGATCCAAAAACCGAAGAAGAAAACGATAGAAAAAACAAGTATGCCAAAGAGTATTGGGAGCAACGCAAACGTCGTGGCGTGACCTATTATTCGGCGCAACGTTTAATGCGGGAGCGCAACTATTTTGCGGCAATGATGGTAAATGAAGGTGATGCCGATGCCTTAATTTCAGGATATTCCAGAAACTATCCAACGGTTGTAAAGCCTATGTTAGAGCTTATAGGTATGGCAAAAGGCACATCGCGTGTGGCAACTACCAATGTCATGATGACCAAGCGTGGTCCCATGTTTTTAAGTGATACATCTATAAATATAAACCCAACTTCGAGGGAATTAACCAAGATTGCACAAATGACCTCTCAAGTAGTTAAAATGTTTGGGATGGATCCGGTTATGGCAATGATTTCTTATTCAAATTTTGGTTCATCTTCCTACGAAAATGCAACAAAAGTACGTGATGCCGTAGCGCATTTACACCGTTATTATCCCGATATGGTTGTAGATGGCGAGTTACAAACAGACTTTGCTTTAAATGCTGAAATGCTTCAAGAAAAATTTCCGTTTTCAAAATTGGTTGGTAAAAAAGTAAATACTTTGATTTTTCCAAATTTAGATTCGGCAAATATCACCTATAAATTATTAAAAGAATTAAACGAAGCGGTATCTATTGGCCCCATCATGATGGGTATGCGTAAGCCAGTGCACATTCTTCAATTGGGTGCTAATGTAGATGAAATAGTGAACATGACAGCCATTGCAGTAATTGATGCACAGCAAAAGGAAAAGTTAGAATTGGAAAAGGGAAACTCTAAGTAATTCTGTTGAAAATAAATTTATTACATTTGGTCGATTAACGAATTGCTATAAATGATCACACATATTCAAGGAAAACTTGTAGAGAAAAACCCAACAGATGTTGTTATCGATTGTAATGGTGTTGGCTACATGCTAAACATTTCGTTGCATACTTACTCTCAAATTGTTGATAATGAACATTTAAAATTATTCACACATCTTCAAGTTAAAGAAGATTCACATACGCTTTATGGTTTTTCATCATTAGCAGAGCGTGAAATTTTCAGGTTATTAATTTCAGTCAGTGGTATTGGCGCTAGTATTGCCCGTACCATGCTATCTTCATTAACGCCAAAACAAGTGATAGAAGGTATCGCTAGTAGCGATGTGGCTTTAATACAGGGTATTAAAGGTATTGGCGCAAAAACAGCACAGCGAGTTATTATAGATTTAAAAGATAAAGTTTTGAAGATTTATGATATTGATGAAGTTTCTGTTTCTAAAGGCAATACGAATAAAGATGAAGCGTTATCTGCTTTAGAAGTGCTTGGTTTTGTGAGAAAACAAGCGGAACGTGCTGTGGAGAAAATTATTATGGCACAACCAGACGCCACTGTAGAGACCATTATTAAACAAGCATTAAAAAATTTATAATAGATTTTGAATATAACCAACCTTAATTTTTATAAATCCTTTAAAGAATGTCATGCTGAGCGCAGTCGAAGCACGTTTTTAATTATTGTGTTTTTATTTTCTGTAGCAGCTTGGTCGCAAGAACCTACAGCTCAAGATTCGGTTAAAACAGGGTTTGATTTAGGAAGTATTAAAACACCGGACCCTAATAGTATTGAGTCTAAATATACATATGACGCTACAACAAATCGTTATATTTATACTGAAAAAATAGGTAGTTTTAATATCAATTACCCCGTTATTTTAACACCTAAAGAATATTACGAATTAGTAGCAAGAGAAAGTGTAAAAGAATATTATAAAGAAAAAATAAGTGCCTTTGACGGTAAAAAAGAGGGCGCCGATGAAGCTCAAAAAAACCTATTGCCCGAGTTTTATGTGAAATCTGATTTTTTTGAATCTATTTTTGGAAGCAATACCATTGAAGTAGTGCCACAAGGCTCTGTGGAAATGGATTTAGGGATGCTGTTTTCAAAACAAGACAATCCGTCATTTTCGCCAAGGAACCGAAGCAATTTCACCTTCGATTTTGACCAACGTATCAGTTTAAGTTTGATGGGCAAAGTAGGAACGCGTCTTCAAGTAACCGCCAATTACGATACACAATCTACCTTCGATTTTCAAAATCTTATAAAATTAGAATACACACCAACTGAAGACGATATCATTCAAAAAATAGAAGTTGGTAACGTAAGCATGCCATTAAACAGCAGTTTAATTACTGGTGCGCAAAGTTTATTTGGTGTAAAGGCCCAATTACAATTTGGAAAAACAACCGTAACAGGGGTGTTTTCTGAGCAAAAATCACAAGGCAATACCGTAGTGGCACAAGGTGGTGGTACTTTAGAAGAATTTGAATTGTTCATTAGAGATTATGATGAAAATCGCCATTTCTTCCTAGCACAATATTTTAGGGATACTTACGATAAAGCCTTATCGACCTATCCGTATATTAATAATGGCGGACTTCAAATAACAAGACTTGAAGTTTGGGTTACCAACAGAAGCAACAGAACCGAAAATGTTAGAAACGTGGTGGCGTTGCAAGATATAGGCGAGTCCGATCCAGAAAAAGTGGGTTCTGCCGTTACCATTTTTGCAGCACCAACAGCATATCCCAACAATGAAAATAATGCCTTCGATCCCACCAATGTAGGAGGCGCAGGGTCTCAACTTACAGATGCTATTAGAGATGTGGCTACCGTACAAAATGGTATAACCGTACCAAATGTGCGAGAAGGCTTTGATTATGCCAAGTTAGAAAACGCCCGAAAGTTAATAAACGGACAAGAATATATTTTAAATACCCAATTAGGGTATATTTCGTTAAACCAACGATTGAATAACGATGAGGTTTTAGCCGTGGCATTTCAATATACCTTAGGCGGGCAAGTGTACCAAGTAGGTGAGTTTGCCAACGATGGTGTAGATGCAACCAATGTAACAACCAATGGGTCGGGACAAGTAACAAACGTGGTTAACAGTAATTTAATACTTAAGTTATTAAAAAGCAGCATCACAAATGTTACACAGCCAGTTTGGGATTTGATGATGAAAAACATCTATGATACAGGTGCATACAACTTGAGTTCAGACGATTTTAAACTGAATATTTTTTACAACGAAGCATCGCCTTTAAATTATATAAAGCCTGTAGGTTCTACAGCGTTTCCTCCGCCAGGTCCTAATGAAGACCCATTGCAAGAAACACCTTTACTAAGAGTGTTTAATTTAGATAAATTAAATTTCAACAACGATCCGCAATCTAATGGTGATGGTTTTTTCGATTATGTTGAAGGCATTACGGTACTATCGCAAAGCGGAAAAATTATTTTCCCAAGCGCAGAACCTTTTGGTGAATACCTCTTTAATAAATTATCACTTAATGCCAGTGAAGATTATGATAACAATGCCACATACAACGAAAACCAAGTAAAGTATGTATACGATGTCCTTTATAACAGTACCAAAACAGCTGCTCTAGAAGCCGTTGAAAAAAACAAATTCAAATTAAAAGGGCGTTATAAATCCAGTGGAAGCGATGGTATTCCTATTGGATCATTTAATGTGCCTCGAGGTTCAGTTCGTGTTACTGCGGGTGGTCGTGTGTTGGTAGAAGGCATTGATTATACCGTAAATTACCAATTAGGGCGTGTTCAAATTTTGGATGAAGCGTTAAAAGCATCCAACACCCCTATCGAAGTTTCAACCGAAAATAATGCGGTGTTTGGTCAGCAAACAAGACGCTTCACAGGTATTAATGTAGAACATAAGTTTAACGAAAACTTTGTATTGGGGGGAACGCTTTTAAATTTAAATGAACGCCCCATTACACAAAAGGCAAATTATGGCACCGAACCTATTAATAACACCATTTTTGGAATAAACGGTAATTATTCAACCAAGGTACCGTTCTTAACCCGATTAGCAAACGCCTTACCAAATATTGATACCGATGCAGAATCGAATGTATCATTACGTGGTGAGTTCGCCTATTTAGCACCAGGGTCTCCAAAAGGCACCAGCTTAAAAGGTGAAGCCACCTCCTATGTTGATGATTTTGAAGGTACCCAAAACTCTATTGATTTAAAATCGCAACAGTCTTGGTTTTTATCAAGTAGACCGTTGGACTTAACAGCATCACCGGGTGATGATAATAATGGTATTCAAAATGGTTATGGTAGAGCCATGTTAAACTGGTACAATATTGATCCCATTTTTTATACTAGCCAACGACCCAATGGTATATCAGATAACGATTTATCCAGTTTGTATACCAGTCGTGTTTTTATAAATGAGTTATTCCCCGATAGAGATTTGGTACAAGGACAAAATACGGTTTTGAGCACCTTAGATTTGGCGTATTATCCAAACGAAAGAGGGCCATATAATTTTGACCCTTCAGCAACAAATGATGTTATTAATAACCCTGAAACCTCTTGGGCGGGCATTACACGCCAATTAACATCAACCGATTTTGAACAACAAAACGTGGAGTATATCGAGTTTTGGTTGCAAGATCCGTTTCAAGAAAATCCATCAAATCCAGGAGGGAAATTAGTGTTCAATCTTGGTAATATTTCAGAAGATATTATTAAAGATGGTAGAAAATTGTATGAGAATGGTTTGCCAAAAGATGGAAATATTGATTTGCTTCCTGTAACGGATTGGGGTACAGTAATTCCTCAAAATCAATCTCTAGTTTATGCATTCGATACCACAGGGCAAGAGCGCACCAATCAAGATGTTGGATATGATGGGTATGATGATGCGGAGGAAGTTGCAACTTTTGGATCTAGTTTTGGAAGCGATCCATCAAAAGATAATTACGCGTATTTTTTAAACGCCGACGGCAATATTTTCGATCGCTATAAAAATTACAATGGCGTAGAAGGCAATACGCCCGACACTTTTTCAAATACCGATAGAGGTGCCAACACCCAACCCGATGTAGAAGATATTAATCGTGATAATACCATGAACACGATTGATAGTTATTACGAATATGAATTGCCAATTACGAGACAAAATTTACCAACATCAAAATCTGATTTTGATAATCTTCCTGACAGCAATCCTTTAAAAGAATTCTTAGTCGATTTTAAAGACCGACCTCGTGCACTTCCTAATGGGCAGAATCCAAATGTTAGATGGTATTTATTTAGAATTCCAGTACAAGGCAGTCTTGCAAAACCCGTTGGAGGGATTACCGATTTAAGGTCGGTAAGATTCACACGTTTATTTCTTAAAGAGTTTACAGAGCCTACGGTTTTTCGTTTTGGAACCTTGGATTTAGTACGTAGCGAATGGAGACGTTATACACAAACCTTACAAGATGATAAAGATGATCCTGCAGATGACAATACCGAGTTTTCAGTAGGTGTTATTGGTACGCTGGAAAACGAAGGTAGTTATCAAAGACCACCAGGTATAGACCCTGAAGAGTTATATAACAACAATACGGTCGTTCAACAAAACGAGCAATCATTACTTGTTAATGTATGTAATTTAGAATCGCAAGATTCCAGAGGGGTTTATAAAAACATTAATTTAGATATGCGCCAGTATAAGCGTATGCGTATGTTTATGCACCTTCAAGAAGAAGGTACGGGCATACCTACTAACAGTACAGTTGTCGGTTTTGTACGTATGGGTAACGACCTCACAGAGAATTACTATCAAATAGAAATCCCTCTAAAAGTATCTGAATCTGCATCAAGAGAAGGGCTTTGGCCAGAAGAAAACGAAATTAATTTACCCATAGATATTTTAGGAAAAATTAAAGCCTTGGAAATCGCCAATCCTACTTTGCCTTCTGAAAAACAAAAGTTTTATGATGTTATTGATGGTAAATTGGTAGATACGCCAGTTGATGAATTTTCAACATATGTTATTGGTCAACATCGTGTTACTATAAAAGGTAATCCTAATTTTGGAGATATAAGAACCTTAATGGTTGGAGTTAAAAATCGTGTTCAGGATGGTTTAAATGATGGGCCGCCACCTACATCACCGGTTTGTGCCGAGGTTTGGTTTAATGAACTTCGCTTATCCGATATGGATAACGAAGGAGGTTGGGCAGCCGTGGTAAGTTTAGATACCAATATTGCCGACTTTATGAACATCAGTGCCACAGGAAGACAAAGCACCTCTGGTTTTGGAAGTATCGAGCAAGGTCCTAGCCAGCGTAGTTTGGAAGATGTAAAACAATACGATGTGGTGACCAATATTAATGTTGGGCAATTGTTACCAAAAAAATGGGGCATTCAGGTACCGTTTAATTATGGGCAAAGCGAAGAATTGATCACACCTAAATACGATGCGTATTATAAGGATTTAACTTTAGAGTCTCGTTTAGATGCAGCCAATACCAATGCCGATCGTGAAACTATAAAAGAACAATCGGAAGACTATACAAAACGACAAAGCATCAATTTTATTGGTGTTAGAAAAACCAGAACTACCGAAGCGAAACCTCGTTTTTATGATGTGGAGAATGTTACCTTAAACTATTCTTACAACAAAGTAGAACACCGAGATTTTGAAATTGAAAACGCGGTTAACAAAACAGTACGTGTTGGGGCAAATTATGCATTCAATTTTAACCCTCTCAAAGTTGAACCTTTTAAAAAGAACGACTCTTTATTTACGGGCAAGTACTGGAAGTTTTTAAAGGATTTGAACTTTAATTTATTACCATCAAGCTTTACTGTAAACTCAGATATTAACAGACAATTCAACAGACAGAAATTTAGGGAAGTAGAACTTGGTGACGGCAATATTGGTATTGAAGAGTTATTCAGAAGAAACTATACCTTCGATTTTCAATATACCATTAATTACAATTTAACAGAATCGTTGAGTTTAAACTTTACAGCGGCAAATAATAATATTGTTAGAAATTATTTTAAGGACAATATCATTAACGGTGAGCAAGATGAAACCTTAGATGTTTGGGATGGCTTTTTCGATTTTGGAGACCCTAACAGACAATCGCAAGACTTAGGTATTAACTACCAACTGCCAATTAATAAAATCCCAACTTTTAGTTTTGTTAATGCTACGTATCAATATAGTGGCAATTTCCAATGGCAAAAAGGGTCTGATTTATATGGGGAATTAGTATTTGAAGATGAAAATGGCATCGAAAGTGGTCCCTACGATTTAGGAAATACCATTCAAAACGCCAATACCCACAATATCAATACAACCTTAGATATGAACAGGTTTTATAAATATATTGGATTGGTTAAAAAACCAATTTCTAGAGCAAGAGCGAGAACCACACCAACAACGCCAAATGCGAACCAAAATAATACCAATCAACCAAAAATAAAAAACCAGTCGGTGACCAAGTTGCTAAACGCAGGGGTTGATATTTTGACAAGTATTAAAAGAATTCAACTTAATTATTCAGAAAACAACGGCACATTTTTACCGGGTTATCTACAAACACCTGGGTTTATAGGTACCTTAAAACCAACAACTGGTTTTACATTTGGTAGCCAAAGTGATATTAGATACTTAGCCGCAAGACGTGGTTGGTTAACTTTGTTTCCGGATTTTAATCAGCAGTACACAACAACAAACACGAAACAACTGGACGTGTCGGCTAGTTTAGAGCCTGTAAGTGATTTGAAAATTGATATTGTTGGAAACAGAACTTACTATGAAAACTACACCGAAAACTTTAGGGTTGACCCTAATACTTACGAATACAATTCGTTAACCCCAAATACCTTTGGTAATTTCAATATTTCGACACTTTTGATTAAAACCGCTTTTAGTAAAAGTGACGAAACGGCATCGGGTGCGTTTAACGACTTTAGAGCTAACAGACTTGTAATTGCACAACGCTTAGCGCAAGAAAAAGGTGTTGATATAAACGATGTGGATGCCGATGGGTTTCCTAAAGGCTTCGGAAAAAATAGTCAAGCCGTATTATTGCCAGCATTTTTAGCCGCTTATTCGGGGCAAGATGCGAGTAAAGTAAAAACCTCGGCATTTAGAGATGTGCCTATTCCAAACTGGGATTTAAAATATACAGGCTTCATGAAATATGCTTGGTTTAAAAAGAACTTTAAACGTTTTTCTTTAACGCATGGCTACCGTTCAACCTATACCATCAATCAGTTTCAAACGAATTTAGATTATGTACAACCAGATTTCAGTATAGATTATGATGACATCCCTCCAGGTAGTAATGTTTTAAATCAATCGGGTAATTATAAAAACAAAACCTTGTTCAGTAATATTAACTTAACCGAAATGTTCAGCCCGTTAATTCGCATAGATTTTGAAATGCAGAATTCGGTTAAAATATTAACGGAAATTAAAAAAGACCGTTTGTTGTCGCTTAGTTTCGATAACAATTTAATGACCGAAGTACAAGGCATGGAATATGTATTGGGCTTAGGTTATAGAATTAAAGATTTGCGTATCAATTCCAATTTGGCGGGACCAAGCAAACGTATTGTAAGCGATTTAAATATGAAAGCTGATATTTCCATAAGGGATAATAAAACCATTATTAGGTATTTAGATTTAGAAAACAACCAAGTAACCTCAGGTCAAACCATTTGGGGTATAAAATATACGGCCGATTATGCTTTTAGTAAAAACCTAACAGGCATCTTTTATTTCGATTATACGTTCTCAGAATATGCTATTTCAACAGCATTTCCACAAACAACCATTAGGTCTGGTTTTACCATTAGATATAATTTTGGGAATTAATCGCAAAAATAGGCCTCTAAACCTAGTTTAGAGGTTTCAACGAAATTAGGTGCAAAAAGGGGCATAGAAAAACAATTGATATAAATTAAAACAGGCTCTTAAATAACAAAAGCTTTTGCTTATTTAATATTTCGTTTAATGCCGGTTTTTATTTTATGAATCTATTTGAATTTAAAGTTTGAATAAATACATTTGCCCAATACTAACTTAAAATAATAAAATGAACATTCCATCAGAATTAAAATATACAAAAGACCACGAATGGGTGCGTATTGAAGGCGATATAGCAACCGTTGGTATTACGGATTTTGCACAAAGTGAATTGGGTGATATTGTATATGTTGAAGTAGAAACGGTTGACGAAACATTAGACGCCGAGGAGATTTTTGGAACCGTTGAAGCGGTAAAAACAGTATCCGATTTGTTTTTGCCATTAACGGGTGAAATTGTTGAGTTTAATAGTTTATTAGAAGATGAACCAGAAAAAGTAAACACCGATCCTTATGGTGACGGTTGGATGATAAAGTTGAAGTGTTCAGACTTGTCTCAGGTAGAAAATTTAATGTCTGCCGATGCTTATAAAACCCTTATAGGTGCTTAAAAAGCTGTTACTTTTAGTAAGCATACTTTATACATTGGTATTGGCTGCAGTGTGCTTGATTAAAATTAAAAAGCTTCCAGAAATAGGCGTGTCTTTTGGTGACAAAATATTTCATTTTTTAGCATATATGGTGTTGGCCTTTTTATGGTTTAACACTTTTTTCAATACATTTAAGCTTGAAAAAAAGAAGGCATTAACCTATGCTGCGCTTTTTTCAATAGTATTTGGTATAATTATTGAGGTATTACAAGGAACAATAACAGTATCACGATCATCTGATGTTTATGATGTTATGGCAAATACAATGGGCGTGTTTCTTACGGTAATAATCGTATTCATTAGAAATTTGATTACTATTAAAAAATAACAAACACTTGCTTATTTGATAAATAAATAGTTATTTTAGCAATCTTGAAAAACAATAAAATTATGGAACCTAAAAAAAATCCTAAAGCAAATGTTGGACGTAACAGTTCACTTTATTTCGCTATTGGTTTAGCGTTGATGTTATTTCTAACAAATTTCGCTATCAATTTTAAAACTTACGATAAATCGGATATTGATGTAGGCATGGTAAATATGGAAGAAGAGTTAGAAGAAGAAATTCCATTAACTCAGCAATTACAAGCACCGCCACCACCACCGCCACCGCCAGCAGCTCCAGAAGTTATTGAGATTGTAGAAGATGAAGTTGAAGTTGAAGAGACCGTTATAGAATCTACAGAATCTGATCAAGAACAAAAAGTAGTAAAAGTTGAAGCGGTAAAAGTAGCACCTGCAATTGAAGAAGATGTTGAGGTTCCTTTCGCAGTCATTGAAAACGTACCGGTATTCCCAGGCTGTGAAGGCGGCGATAACAATGCTAAAAGAGACTGTATGTCTAAAAAAATACAAGAGTTCGTAAGCAAAAAATTCAACACCGATTTGGCTGGAGAATTAGGTTTATCCGGAAGACAGCGTATTAATGTGATCTTCAAAATCGATAAAACAGGAACTGTAACAGGTATTCGTGCAAGAGCACCACACCCAGGTTTAGAAAAAGAAGCCACTCGTGTTATTGGTTTGCTTCCAAAAATGAAACCAGGGAAACAACGTGGTAAAGCGGTAACTGTACCCTATTCATTACCAATCGTTTTTCAAGTACAAGATTAATTTTATTAATATAAAAGAAGGCATTTTTAAATATAAAATCCCGTTACAAATTTTGTAACGGGATTTCTTTTTTGGTACACTTATTGAGACTTTATCATAATATTAACATTTTAAACTATAATTATTATGAGCAATTCAAAGAAAACTCACGAACCCATTCGGCAAAATGGAGAAATCGTGAAAAAGTCACAAAAGCATGATGCAAATTTACGAAAAAACTCGAGCCTTTATTTTCAAATTGGCTTAATTGTTTGTTTACTCGCAGCCTATGGACTGTTAGAGATGAAGTTTGAAAAAGCCATCCCTAAGATTGCAGACATCCAACCACCTAATGTTACTTATGTAGCAGAAATGCCTCTTTTTAGACCTGAAGTAGCAGTTGTTGAGGAACCTGTAAAACAAAAAGCTAGTAAACCAAAAAATGATGACTACGAGGTGGTTCCAGACACAGCTCCCGATGTTTTTGATAAACCAGAAAAACCAACGGTATCAGTTGTAAAACCACTTAATACTGGAGATGTGACTTTAGTAGATAAACCAGTAGAGCCTGAAGATGTAATTTTTGAAAAAATTGAACAGGTCCCTATCTATCCAGGATGTGAAAAGAAAAAAACAAATGACGAAAAACGTAAATGTATGTCCGATAAAATTACCCAATTAATTCAAAAAAAGTTTAATACCAATTTGGGCGGCGAATTAGGTTTATCTGGCAAACAAGTCATTCGAACACAATTCAAAATTGATAAAACAGGGCATGTTAAAGATATTCAAGTTAGAGGAACGCATCCCGATTTAGAAAAAGAAGCAGCACGTGTTATCAATATCATCCCAGAAATGACTCCAGGTAAACAACGCGATAAAAATGTTGGGGTTATTTATACCTTACCAATCGTATTTCAAGTTCAAGATTAGATTAGTTATAACTTAAAAATACTAAAAAGCCGTTATCAAATCCTCGATAATGGCTTTTTTAATAAGCGATTATTAAAAATATAGTATCTTTCGATTCTAAATCCAAGTCAATAAAAACCATGAAGCAATTCGTTGTTCTATTCCTACTTTTTACAAGCCTTACAATGTATTCTCAAAACAGGGCTTATAATGAAAAACCTCCTGTATTTCCTAATTGCGATAGCTTAACTATAGATAAACTGCAAACATGTTTTGACACGTATGTTTACAATCATATTTTCGATAATTTTAAAGTGCCTGAACAAGTTACAAAAGAGCATTATAAAGGTGAAGTCATTGTGCTTTTTGAGGTCGATACGATGGGACAATTTAAAGTGCTTTATGTCGAGGCGATGTACGATGAATTGAAAACCGAAGTGAAACGGGTGTTTTCGTTATTTCCAAAAGTAACACCGGCAACATACAATGGTCGAAAAACCTATAAGCAATATACCATTCCCATCCGCATACCTTTGGTTGATCAAACAGCAATACCCCAAGATATAGCCAAAGAAAACGAGCTGTCTGAGCTAGAGAAACAGGCCAAATCAGAATTTGATAGTGTGAATACTTCTTTAAAAGCATTTGAAAATAAAGCGTATTCCAGTCAGTTAAACATACCGTTTACGCATAGTGATTATGCGAGGTTTGACAGGGACATGAATATAGTTGGTGCCAACAGTCACACCGCATCCAAACCATTTATTTACGAAGACGTTTCGAGATATTACGATTTTAAAGCTGAAAAAGGCAAGTTGCTAAAAGAAACTGATACTTGGGTAGGAAGAAAACTTTGGAACGAACATTTGGTGCAATTACAAGGAAATGATTATTGGTTTACTATCGATCCTATTTTCGATTTGGAAACAGGAACGGATGCTAATGCCGATTTTAATTCCACTTATAACAATACGCGTGGGTTTTTAGTGCAAGGTGGTTTGGGTGATAAGTTAAGTTTTTATGCATCGGTTTTTGAAAGCCAAGGCAGATTTGCCCAATATGTAAACGAGTATGCCGAAAGTTTAAAAGCCTTTGGACCCGATCCTGCTATTATTCCGGGACGTGGTATTGCAAAGCGTTTTAAAACGGATTCTTATGATTATCCCGTGGCAGAAGCCTATTTGTCGTATAAGCCAGCTAAGTTTATTAACATCCAATTCGGGCATGGTAAAAACTTTATTGGAGATGGGTATCGTTCGTTATTATTGAGTGATGTGGCGAGTCCGCACCCATTTTTAAAATTAAACACATCTTTTTGGAAAATAAAGTATACCAATACGTGGATGTGGTTAAAAGATGTGCGTCCAGAAGTAGAAAATGACAAAGCGTTTTTAAGCAAATACATCGCCAATCACTATTTAAGTTGGAACGTTTCCAAAAAATTGAATATAGGATTGTTTGAGTCGGTGTTGTGGACCAATAGTAACGATAGAGGTTTTGATGTGAATTATTTAAACCCGATTATATTCTACAGAGCTATTGAATTTGAAACGGGCCAAGGTGCCGGAAATGCATTGCTTGGAGCTTCTGCTAAATATAAGTTTAATGATAACGTTAATATATATAGTCAGTTTATTTTAGACGAGTTTTCATTAAGTGATATAAAAGGAGGCGAAAAAAGTTGGAAAAACAAATATGGTTATCAACTTGGCCTTAAGTATTACAATGCCTTTAAAGTTGATAATTTATTGTTGCAGTTTGAGTACAATCGCATGCGTCCATATACCTATTCGCATAATACTATTGTGCTTAATTATGGGCATAACAACCAATCAATGGCGCATCTATGGGGAGCCAACTTTAGTGAAGCTATTTTAATTGGACGTTACCATTATAAACGCTGGTTTGCCGATGCTAAACTTATTTTTGGAGTTCGCGGATTGGATTTTAATGATGGAACGGATAATTTTAGCTATGGTGGCGATATTTATAGAGATTATAACGACCGACCTTTTGATACCGGTGTAGAAGTTGGGCAAGGCATCAAAACAAAAACCTTTAATGGCAATTTACAAGCAGGTTATGTCATAAATCCAGCATCAAATTTGAAGATTTTCACCGATATAACTGTTAGAAATTTTAATCCTGAAGCGGAAACAGCCACTACATTTAAAAACAATACGGTTTGGTTTAACTTTGGTATTAGAACCGATTTGTTTAATTGGTATTTTGATTTTTAAATTATTGTTTGAAGTTTTTCCGCTGAGACTCACAGAGTGTACACAGAGTTTTTAATATAAGCTTTCATTTAAATCTACCTCTGCGTGAGGGATGGCAGTGAAAAGCCCACAGCGACGCAGGAGCGAGGACTTGCAACCTTTCGTAAGCTACGCTTTTATCTTCAAATAAAAATATATTTTCATTTTCGATAATGCTCGAGATAAACTCCTAGCCCGACCTAGTTCCTGAACTTGTTTCAGGATATAGGGCACGCCCAAATAAATCAAATGGTTTTTCCAAAATAAATTACCAATAAAAAGCATTGCTAAAAATGCTTTAATAAAGTATCTTTGCACTCGCTATATTAAGCGGTTAAGTAAATATACTATTGGGCAATTCAAAAACGTCGGTAACAGTACCTTCTGTAATTTCAGATTTTAAGGAAATCACTAAAATGCGATTGGCATTAAGTGTGGTATTTTCATCACTTGCGGGTTATTTATTAGGTGTTGAAACAGTTGATTTTAAAACCTTGGTTTTATTGGCACTTGGCGGCTATTTTATGGTAGGTGCATCCAATGCATTCAATCAGATTATTGAAAAAGATTTGGATGCCTTAATGGATCGCACCAAGAATAGACCCATTCCTGCAGGTCGGATGTCGGTAACCACCGCATTTATAATTGCATCTGTTTTTACAGTGTTGGGTATTATTATTTTATACACCATCAATAAGCAAACGGCTATGTTTGGTGCGATATCCATTTTTTTATACACTTGCGTTTATACACCTTTAAAAACGAAAACACCTTTGGCGGTTTTTGTTGGAGCGATACCGGGGGCGATTCCGTTTATGCTAGGTTGGGTAGCAGCAACCGATGATTTTGGTATAGAACCAGGCACTTTGTTTGCCTTACAGTTTTTTTGGCAGTTTCCCCATTTTTGGGCTATTGGTTGGTTTTTGTTTGAAGATTATAAGAAAGGCGGGTTCTTTATGTTGCCAACAGGTAAACAAGATAAAGGCACTGCGGTTCAAACCATTATGTACACTATTTGGACGCTTTTGGTGTCTATTATTCCGGTTTTTGGTTTTACAGGTAGTTTAAAACTTTCTATCGTAGCAGCCATTTTGGTTTTTATATTAGGTTTGGGCATGTTATATTTTGCCATTCGATTATTTAAAGAAATGACCGAAAAAGCAGCAAAACAGTTGATGCTGGCAAGTGTTTCATATATAACATTGGTACAAATTGTTTACGTCATCGATAAATTTATAAGATAACCATGGATTTAACACAAGGTACTTTAGAAGAAAAAAATAACAGAGCAAAAAAAATGATGCTTTGGTTTGGTATCATTTCGCTTATTATGTCGTTCGCGGGATGGACGAGCGCCTTTGTAGTAAGCAGTTCCAGACCCGATTGGTTGAAAGATTTTCAATTGCCTAATGCTTTTATAATCAGTACGATTATAATTATGTTGAGTAGTGTGGCGTTCATGCTGGCAAAAAGAGCTTTAAAAAGTAGCCACAGTAAGGCTACAATGCTTTGGTTATTTATCACGCTTATTTTAGGTATTGTCTTTATTTTTTATCAATTTTTTGGCTTTCAACAAATTATTGATTTGGGTTATAATTTCACGGGTCCAACCAGTAATGTCACCATGTCTTACATCTATTTAATAGCAATTGTGCATATTTTACACGTTGTAGTAGGGCTAGTTTGTTTATTGGTGGTAATTTATAATCATTTTAAACAAAAGTATAAACCAACAAAAATGCTTGGTTTTGAACTTGCAGCAACCTTTTGGCATTTTATAGACATCCTATGGGTGTATCTCTTTTTATTTTTATATTTTATAAGATAAATAAATTGATTATTTTTGTCCAACTTTAAAAAAACAACCAACATATATGAGTACTACAGTTGCAAACGCTGGAACAGAAGTTAAAACTTGGGGAGGAGGTAACGAGCCTTTAAAAGCAAGTTATGGTAAAATGATGATGTGGTTTTTCATCGTTTCAGATGCTTTGACCTTTTCGGGGTTTTTAGCAGCCTACGGATTTTCAAGATTTAAATTTATTGATGCATGGCCAATTGCCGATGAGGTATTTACACACGTACCATTTTTACATGGGCAAGAGTTACCAATGATTTATGTGGCGTTTATGACGTTTATACTTATCATGTCGTCTGTAACCATGGTATTGGCTGTAGATGCTGGTCATCATTTAAATAAAGCCAAAGTAACCTTATATATGTTTTTAACCATTATTGGTGGTATCATATTCGTTGGATCTCAAGCTTGGGAGTGGGCAACATTTATAAAAGGCGATTTTGGTGCTGTTCAAACAAAAGGAGGAAACATTCTTCAATTTGTTGATACGGAAGGCCATCGTGTAGCATTAAGGGATTTTGTGGTAGCAGGGGAACATGAGCGCGTACAACAAGAGCGTAAAGATGGTATTTGGTTTGCTGAAGAAGGAACTTTGCCACCTTATACTGTTGAAGAAGTTGTACACGGTTTAGAAACACATGAAAATATTTTGGTTAGAACGCAGTTGTTGGACGAACATGGTCAAAAAACAGTTTTGTCTAGAGACGAGTCGTTAAAACAGTTGAAAAACAATGGGAGATTAGTGGTTGAAGGTGCTAATTTACATGTTAATGAATATGGTTCGCCCTTATTTGCAGACTTCTTTTTCTTTATAACAGGGTTTCACGGATTTCACGTATTTTCTGGAGTGATAATTAATATCATTATTTTCTTCAATGTGGTATTGGGAACTTACGAAAGACGTAGAAGCTACGAAATGGTTGAAAAAGTTGGTTTATACTGGCACTTTGTAGATTTGGTTTGGGTATTTGTATTTACATTCTTCTACCTAGTTTAATAAGTAAAAAATATTAGTTTAAAAATGGCACACGCACATAAATTAGAGATATTTAGAGGTTTAGTTAAGTTTAAATCGAATACTCAAAAAATTTGGGGAGTTTTAATCTTTTTAACCATTGTTACTGCTGTAGAGGTTGTATTGGGTATATACAAACCAGAAGCTTTAATGGGTCAAGTATTAGGAATGAAAGGCCTTAACTGGATATTTATTATATTAACTTTAGTAAAAGCATACTATATTACTTGGGATTTTATGCACATGCGCGATGAAACTAGAGGTTTAAGACGTGCAGTGGTATGGACAGCCATTTTCTTAATTCTTTATTTAATATTTATCTTATTACAAGAAGGTGGTTACGTTTTTCACGTTTATGACAAAGGTTATATAAAAAGAGATTTTTAATTAATCAAAGAGCCTACACACTGAGCAAAGTCTAAGTGTTAAATAGATATATAAAGGCGGTTTTTAAACCGCCTTTTTTTATTTTTGCGTTTTGAATTGAAACATTCATAACGATATTTCGAAACACAAGGGAACAATTATATGAATGTTCTATGT
>LLBZ010005716.1_pt6 | contig 37776 bp, 32 predicted proteins | sample 1489421 | NCBI WGS metagenome assembly LLBZ01 (sample SAMN04092657, study PRJNA295927) | soil metagenome | biome: Soil prokaryotic community; feature: Bulk soil; isolation source: soil from tomato rhizosphere | host: tomato cultivar Moneymaker | place: South Korea | collected 2011-11-01 | reverse complement strand
CCTGCCCTGGAACCTGAAGGACGAAGTCATGGCCCAGCTGGCCGAGATCCGGACGTGGGGCGGGCAGTTCGTGATCCCGATCCCGCGTCTCGAGGTCATTCCGTGATCTTCTCCGAGACCGACCTCCCCGGGGTCTGGGTGGTCGATCCGGAGAGACACGAGGACGAGCGGGGCTTCTTCGCCCGGAGCTGGTGCCAGCGCGAGTTCGCGCAACGGGGGCTCGAGACCCGGCTCGTGCAGTGCAACATCTCCTTCAACAAGCGTCGCGGCACCCTCCGCGGCATGCACTACCAGGCGGCGCCGTACCAGGAGGTCAAGCTCATCCGCTGCACCCGGGGTGCGATCCACGACGTGCTCATCGACCTCCGGCCGACGTCGCCGACCTTCCGCCGGCACATCGCGGTGGTGCTGGACTCCGAGAACCGCCGCATGCTGTACGTGCCCGAGGGTCTCGCCCACGGTTTCCAGACTCTCGAGGACGATACGGAGGTCTTCTACCAGATGTCGGAGTTCTACGCCCCCGACCACGCCCGTGGGGTTCGCTGGAACGATCCCGCTTTCGGGATTCGATGGCCCGAGGCCGAGCGGACCATCTCCGAGCGTGATCAGCACTATCCGGACTTCCGGGTCTGAGGGCTCGGACGTGCGAGTCGGCGAGGTGCGGGCGAGGCTGGATGCGGACGCGGTGGGACGAGACCTGTACCGCAGAATCGAAGACCTGTACCCGCTGTGCCGCAGTATAACCGGCGACGGCCTTCGGCGGACCCTGCGCTACCTCGCCGAGCGCGCGCCGCTGACCCTGCACGAGGTTCCGTCGGGCACCCAGGTGCTGGACTGGACGGTGCCCAACGAGTGGAACATTCGCGACGCCTACATCGCCACCGCCGGCGGGCAGCGGATCGTCGACTTCCAGCGCTCGAACCTGCACGTGGTGAACTACAGCGTCCCGATCCGAGGCCGCATGACCCGGGCCGAGCTGGAGCCCCACCTCCACAGCCTACCGGCCGCGCCGGACTGGATCCCTTACCGCACCTCGTACTATCTCGCGACCTGGGGATTCTGCCTGAGCCATCGCCAGCGTAGTGCGCTGGCCGAGGATGAGTACGAGGTGTGCATCGACTCCACGCTTGCCCCGGGCGCCCTTTCCTACGGTGAAGGGTATCTGCCCGGGGCCAGCGCCGACGAGGTCCTGATCTCCTGCCACGTGTGCCACCCATCGCTGGCCAACGACAACCTCTCGGGCATGGTGGTGGCCATGACGGTCGCGGCCCTCCTCCGCGATTGCACCCGGAGATACTCCTATCGGTTCCTTTTCATTCCCGGAACCATCGGATCGATCGCGTGGCTGGCGCGCAACGAGGCGGGCGTCGACCGCATCAAGCACGGGCTGGTGCTGGCATGTCTCGGGGACTCGGGGGCCTTCACGTACAAGAAGAGCCGGCGCGGTGACGCCGAGGTGGACCGCGTGGTCGCCCACGTGCTGCAGGAGCGCGGCGCCCGCCATCGGCTCGAGGACTTCACTCCGTACGGTTACGACGAACGGCAGTTCTGCTCTCCCGGCTTCAACCTGCCGGTCGGGTGCTTCATGCGGACACCGCATGGGCAGTTCCCCGAGTACCACACCTCCGCGGACGATCTCAGCTTCGTGTCGCCCGCCGCGCTCGCCGAGTCGCTGGATACCGTGCTGGCCATCGTCGAGGCGCTCGAGAGCAACCAGCGCTATCTGAATCTGAGCCCCAAGGGCGAGCCGCAGCTCGGCAAGCGTGGGCTCTATCGCTCCATGGGCGGCTTCGCCCAGGGTGGGGTCGACGAGCTGGCCCTGCTCTGGGTCCTCAATCTCTCGGATGGGGAACACTCGCTGCTCGACATCGCGCGACGCTCGGGGCGGGAACTCGGTGCCATTCGCCGCGCCGCGGACCTGCTGGAGGCCTCGGGCCTGCTGAAGGAGCTCGCGACATGACGCACGGGACCAAGGAGGGTCGATCGTGAAGGTCGTTCTCTTTTGCGGAGGATTGGGCACGCGCCTGCGGGAGTATTCCGACACCATCCCCAAGCCCATGGTCAACATCGGACCCCGGCCCATCATCTGGCACGTGATGAAGTACTACGCCCATTTCGGGCACACCGACTTCATCCTCTGCCTCGGATACCGGGGCGACATGATCAAGAACTACTTCCTCAACTACGACGAGTGTCTCTCCAACGACTTCGTACTCTCCAAGGGCGGCAAGGAGGTGCGGGTCTACGGGCGCGACATCGCGGACTGGACGATCACGTTCGCCGACACCGGGCAGCAGTCGAACATCGGCCAGCGTCTCAAGGCGGTCGAGCGCTATCTCGACGGCGAGGATGTATTCCTGGCCAACTACACCGACGGCCTCTCCGATCTTCCGCTGGACTGGTACCTCGATGAGTTCCTGCGCCAGGGCAAGGTGGGCAGCTTCGTCTGCGTGCGACCGAACTACAGCTTCCACCTCGTGGCGCTCTCCCCGGAAGGCGCGGTCCAGAACATCCAGCCGATCGCCTCGTCGGGGCTGTGGATCAACGGCGGCTTCTTCGCCTTCCGCCGCGAGATCTTCGACTACATGCGGGAGGGTGAGGAGCTGGTGCACGAGCCTTTCCATCGCCTGATGGCGGCCGACCAGCTCATGGCCTATCGTCACGAGGGCTTCTGGGCCTGCATGGACACCCTGAAGGACAAGCAGCTGTTCGACGACATGCACGCCCGGGGGCAGCGGCCCTGGGAAGTGTGGAAGCCCACCGGCTCCACGGTGCCCGGGGTTCCGGTGCCGCTGCACCGCAACGGCGGTGGGCCGTCCTGGTCAGCGGAGAGCCGGGTGGCCGAGACCGCGGACTGAGCGGGTGCCCCCGTGCTCTCGATCGGGCTCGACTGGACGAAACCACGGCTCGGGCACGTGCTGTGCCTGGGTGCTCACTGCGACGACATCGAGATCGGGTGCGGCGGGACCATGGCCAGGCTCGCGGACGAGCATCCGGGCCTCACCGTCACCTGGGTGGTGTGGAGCTCCAACTCCACCCGAGCCGAGGAGGCCCGCGCCAGCGCGGAGGCGGTGCTGGCCGGCGTCAAGTCGAAAGAGATCGTCATCAACGGCTTCCGGGACGGCTTCCTGCCCTACCAGGGGGCGCAGGTGAAGGAGGCGTTCGAGGAGTTGAAGAAGAGGATCACCCCGCCGGACCTCATCTTCACCCACTACCGGGCCGACCTCCACCAGGATCATCGGCTGGTGTCGGAGCTGACCTGGAACACCTTCCGGGACCATCTCATCCTCGAGTACGAGATCCCCAAGTTCGACGGGGATCTGGGCTCCCCGAACGTGTTCGTCCACCTCGATCGGGCGCTCTGCCGCCGCAAGATCGACAACCTCATGCGCAGCTTCCCGAGCCAGGCGAACCACCGCTGGTTCTCGGAGGAGACCTTCCAGGCAATCCTGCGGCTCCGGGGCATGGAATCGAACGCCCCGGACGGCTACGCGGAAGGCTTCTACGGACGGAAGCTGGTCCTCGGCTGATCCGCCCGTGCGACGTGGGGACGGCATCCGGGCCATCGCGGTCCTGAGTAACTACGGCAACCGCAACCTCGGCGACGAGGCAACGCTCGCCGCGATCCTGCAGCAGATTCGCGATCGGTGCGACGGCGTCCGCCTCTACGCGGTTTCGTTCGACCCGGAGGACACGGAGGCCCGGCACGGGGTGATCGCCCTCCCCGCCCAGAGGGAAAGCAGGCGCCGAGCGGTCCAGCCGGCACGAGGGCCGGGCGCCGCCCCGGTGCCGAGAGCGGTCGCGCCCACCGCGCTCGGCCGGATCACGAGCCGGCTGCGGAACGTTGCCCCGCTCCGCGCTGGATGGAGGCTCCTCCGAGCGCTCGCCGCGCGCGCCCGCGGGGCCCTGGCCGAGAGCGTGTTCGTCCTCCGTACGGTTCGATCGCTGAAGGGGATCGACTGCCTGGTGGTGGGCGGCGGCGGTCAACTCTCCGACGACTTCGGCGGCACCTGGGCGTTTCCGTATCTCGTCCTCAAGTGGACCGTGATGGCCCGCCTGGCCGGCGCGCGGGTGCTCTTCGTCAGCGTGGGTGCGGGCCCGCTCGACTCGCGTCTGGCTCGTCTCTTCGTCGGGGTCGCCTTGCGCCTCGCCGAGCATCGCTCCTTCCGCGACGAGGGCTCTCGCGCGCTGATCGCCAGCCTGGGCGTCGCCGGCCACGTCTACGCGGACCCCGCGTGGGCTCTCCGCGTCAAGGACGATGGCCGCGAGCCCCGCCCCGGATCCGCACCGCTGGTCGTCGGCCTCAATCCCTTTCCGCACCAGGACGCGCGATACTGGCCGGGCGGGCAGCGCGCCCGCTACGAGGCGTACCTCGAGGCACTCGCCGGCTTCACCGAGTGGTTGCTCGCGCGCGGCCATTCGGTGGTTCTCTTCCCGACCCAGCTCAAGGCCGATCCCCGCGTGATCGCCGATCTCAGGGCGGTGCTGACGGCCCGCAGCCCGGCCCAGGCCAGCCAGGTGCTCGAGCGTACCGTGGAGACCGTCGATGACCTGGTCGCGACCATCTCATCGCTCGACATGGTGCTCAGCGGCCGCTTTCACGGCATCCTCCTGTCCTTCCTGCAGGGCAAGCCGGTGCTCGGCCTGTCGTACCAGAGCAAGATCGATGAGCTCATGCAGGGCACCGGCCAGGGGGCTTATCTCCTTCAGGCCGCCGATCTCCAGGCGCACGCGCTCGCCGAGCGTTTCCAGGCGCTCGAGTCGGGACGCGCCGGCATCGCCGTCCGGCTCGCCGAGGAAGCCGCGTCCCGCCGTCGAGCCCTCGAGTCGCAGTTCGACCTGCTGTTCGGCGCGGCGCGATCGCGCACAACCACTGCCATGACATGGGGAGCCAAAACCGCATGAAATTCACCGCGTCCCAGGCCCTGCAGTCGAGGTTCCACGCCGCCATTCCGGGCGGCAGCCATACCTACGCCAAGGGAGACGACCAGTACCCGGAGCACGCCGCTCCCTACATCGTCCGGGGGGCCGGCTGCCACGTCTGGGACGTGGACGGCAACGAGCTCGTCGAGTACGGCATGGGGCTCCGCGCGGTGACCCTGGGCCACGCGTTCGGCCCGGTGGTCGAGGCGGCGCAAAGGCAAATGCAGCTGGGGACGAACTTCACCCGTCCCGCGACGATCGAGCTGGAATGCGCCGAGGAGTTGCTCGGCATCATCCACGGGGCCGAGATGGTGAAGTTCGCCAAGAACGGCTCCGACGCCACCACCGCGGCGGTGAGACTCGCGCGCGCCTACACCGGCCGGGACATGGTGGCGATCTGTGCGGAGCACCCCTTCTTCTCCGTCGAGGACTGGTTCATCGGGTCCACGCCGATGTCCGCCGGGATTCCGGATCCGGTGAAGGCCCTCACCGTGAAGTTCCATTACAACGACCCGGGTAGCCTGGAAGCGGTCTTCACCCGGTTCCCCGGCCGCATCGCCTGCGTGATGCTGGAACCCGCCACGGTGGCCGAGCCGGTCAACGGCTTTCTCCAAAAGGTGCAGCGCCTGTGTGCGGCCCACGGCGCCCTGTTCGTGCTGGACGAGATGATCACCGGCTTCCGCTGGCACCTGGGCGGCGGCCAGGCGTATTACGGCGTCGTGCCGGACCTCGCTTCCTTCGGGAAGGCGATGGGCAACGGGTTCTCGATCTCGGCGCTGGTCGGCAAGCGGGAGATCATGCAGCGCGGGGGCCTGCGGCACGACAAGGACCGGGTGTTCCTGCTCTCGACCACGCACGGCGCGGAGACCCATTGCCTGGCCGCGGCCATCGAGGTCATCCGGGTGTACCAGCGTGAGAAGGTCGTCGACTACCTGTGGCACCAGGGCCAGCGGCTGCGCGACGGGCTCGAGCAGGCGGCCGCGAGCGCGGGCCTCGGCGAGCATTTCCAGGTGCTCGGCCGTCCCTGCAACCTCGTCTATGCCGCGCGTGACGAGAACAAGCAACCCTCGCAGGCCTACCGCACCCTGTTCCTCCAGGAGATGCTCAAGCGGGGATTCATCACTCCCTCGTTCGTGGTGAGCTTCTCGCATTCCGATCGCGACATCGATCGGACCGTGGAGGCGGCGAGCGAGGCGTTCGCGGTCTACCAGCGTGCGCTCGCCGAGGGGATCGACAAGTACCTGGTCGGCCGGCCGGTCAAGCCGGTGATGCGTCCGCGCAACTAGGGACGAGGGACTTGACCACGGGCACGGTGGGCGAAGATGCGAAGCCGCCGCGCGTCAGCATCGGCATCCCGGTGTTCAACGGGGCGCCGTACCTTCGCGAGACGCTCGACTGCATCGTGGACCAGACGTGGCGCGACAGCGAGATCATCATCTCGGACAATGCCTCCACCGACGAGACTCCCGACATCTGCCGCGCCTACGCGGCCGCCGACCCACGGATCCGCTATCACCGGGCCGATACGAACGGCGGATCGGCCTGGAACTTCAACCGGGTCATCACCCTCGCGACCGGGACGTACTTCAAGCTCGCCAATGCCGACGATCTGTGCGACCGCACCCTGGTCGAGCGATGCGTGCGGATCCTGGACGCCCGGCCCGACGTTGTCGCGTGCTTCGGACGGACGCGGCTCATCGACGGGCAGGGGAGCCTGATCGCAGACTACGACGACGACCTCGACATCCAGGATGCGGACCCGGGCGACCGGTTCATGACCGTCCTCCGTCGGCTCGGGCTCGTCAACATGATGCAGGGGCTGGTCCGCCGGAGCGCCCTCATGCGAACCGGGCTGATGGAGCGCTACCTGGGGTCCGACATGGTCCTGGTCGCAGAGCTGGCCCTGCACGGCCGCTTCCACCAGCTGGACGAGCGCCTCTTCTACCGGCGAATGCACCGCGAGGCCTTCAGCAGCCTGGGATCGCTGGACGAGAAGGTGGCCTACATGGTCCCCAGCCAGAAGGGCCGGGCCCAGCTCTACTACTGGCGGCACTACGTCGGCTACCTCCGGGCAATCCGCCGGGGACCGCTGAGCCTGCGTCAGAAGGCGGCGCTGGTGGCCCGGGTGGCCCGGCGGGCGGTCGGCGCCCGCGAGGCGCTGATCGACGAGATCCAGAGCGAGGTGCGGTCGAGGCTCGGGCGCGCCACTCAGGCGAAGTAGACGGTCACGAGCCAGAGCCCCCCGACGAGCCAGGCCGCGATCGCCACCATCCGCAGCCGGTCGCGGTACCGCGTCGGGCACAACGCGGCGAAGAACACCTCCTGGAGCCCGAGAACGCCCAGCAGCACGTAGATCACGCGCAATCGGTAATAGCCCAGGTCCCGGAACCTCGGGTACTTGGCGACCGCGTTCTCGTAGGCGGCCCGGATCCTGGCTCGCGCGGGTCCGACATCGATGGACGCGCGGAGCTGGGCCGTGGCGGGCGCGATGGTGCCCTCGTTCACCCGCACCTGCTGGGCGCTGCGAGCCACCACCAGTGAACCCCTCGGGCCCGGAACTTGGACCGACCAGTCCTCGTCGCCGGCGAACCGAGCCGAGATCGCACGGTCCGAGCACCGGTCGGCGGCACCGGTCTCCTGCAGGCACCAGACCGTGATCGCCCACGCATCCCGTGCCGGTTGATCCACGAGCACGCTGTGCGCGGCCTGGGGCCGCCCGTGCACCACCTGCCAGCCCGCAAAGGGATCCCGACTGCCGCGAAGCTCGCGAACGACCGTGTCGGGCGACGAGGCCAGGCGCAGGGTCATCCGCGCGTCGCCCCCGTTCGGCTCGAGCCGGTACGTTGTGCCGACCACGAGACTGCGGACGGTGAGGTCCGCGGCAGCGGTCCACTGCACGCGAGCGGTGGCCTCGGCCGCCCCGGAGGCGTGATCGGCGACGATCCAGAGGTCTGGCTGGGCGTGCACGATCTGTCGCCGCGCGACGTAGCGGCCGGCGCGTCGTTGGAGATCCAGCGCGGCGACACTCTCCGACCAGCCGGACGCGAGGAGACGCGTGGCCCGCTCGCTCATGGGGGACTCTCCGACCAGATGGGGCGCGTTCGACCCGCTCCACGATTCCGATCGTGACCGGCCGGGGATGCCGTAGGGCCAGTAGCCGACGCTGGTGACCCATGTGTGCCCGGCGCCCCACAGGAGCACGCTCATCTCGTCGGCGTGCTTGTGTCCGTGCCCGGGGAAGTACGACCACGTGATCGCGGTCTGCCTCGGATGGCGCGCTTCGGGTTGGATGCCAAGGCCGCTCCACCAGATCGCGTAGCCGGCCACCGGATACAGGCCTTCCGGCTCGGCGAGCGGCCAGCGGTCACGGTACGCGAGCGGCCCCGCGCGCCGGTCGGGCCCCACCCGCGTGGTGAGGGGGCCCGCCGGTGAGGAGTCGTCGGTCGGGTCGCCGGTGGTGTCGCCGATCCCGGGAAGGCTGCCGTCCGGCCGCCGCAACCGCGCGTAGAAGTCGAGCGCCCGGTGATATTTCTCGACCCACGCCTCCGGGGCCGTCATCCCCATCAGGGTGAGGTAGCGGAGCGCCATGCCCACCAGCTCCACGCCGGCGCGATGGTAGCCTGCCGAATGCTCGAGCACGACGCCCTCGTCATCGATGTAGAACCCCATCTGGTCGGCGAGCCGGTCGAACGCGAGCCGCCGGTACCCTGGCGCCTCTGGCAGCCCCGGGAAGGCGAGGGCCAGATGCCAGAGGGCCAGGTTCTGCATGACCCCGTGGTTCGTGGTGGCCGTGAAGTGCGCGGGCCGGGCCAGCAACGCCCCGCTCCGCGCCGCGAAGGTCATCAGCGTCCGCCCAACCGCAGGATCGTACGCGGGATGGCCGCGGTAGGCGAGCCAGAAGGCGGCGAGGACCGGGATGCGCGCCGCCACCGCGTGGTCGTTCCAGAGGAAGCCCCGTGGCTGCCAGGCGCGCCGTTCGTACTCCGCCCAGCCCACGATCATGTCACGGGCCGCGAACAGGTAGCGGTCGTCCCGGGTCTGCGTGTACGCCCGGAGCAGTAGCTGCGGAAGGGCGAACGCGGCAAGCGTCAGCTGGCCCTCGTCGTCGTCTTTGTCGAGGTCGGTAGGGGAGAACGGGAGGGCGACGTGCAGTCGGGGAAGTCCCGGCACGTCGACGTCTCCCGCCAGCAGCCTCGTCGCGGCGGGCACCGGATCCGGCAGCGCGAACACCGGCTGCACCACTCCGTACCCGGGTGCGAACCCGGCCAGCTCCTGGAGCAGCGCGTCATCGGGAGCGCGCCGTGCCTCCTCCACCATGCCGGGGGTGATGGTCGGCGTGCGCAGGTAGTAGTGGGCCACCTGCGGGGCCCAGACCGTGACCATGACGGCCAGCGCGGCCAGCCAGGACAGCAGGGCGGGCACGCGAGACCGGCGCTAGCGGGCCGCGCCCGCGTGCTTGTAGACAAAGACGGTGGGCCGCCGAGCGTTGTACGTCAGGACCATCACCACTCCGTGGGTGCTGATCGGAATCGCAATGGAGCAGCTCACCGGCCCGTACTGGCCCACATCGAAGAAGGGCGGCCGCTGGGTCTGGGTCTGCCACCGATCGGCCAGTGCGTCGTACACGTGAAAGCTCGCGTCCTCGCCGAAGAGGAGGAACTTCCCGCTCGCGGGGTCCGCGGTGAAGATGGCGTGGCCGCCGCTGTCGAGCGGTACCGGCGAGTCGGCGCCCCGTTTGATGTTGCCCTTCGCGTCCATGACATAGATGGTGTTGACCCCGCTGCCGCCGCCGAACACCATGACCTTGTCGACCGGGCTGTACTCGGCGGTGGCGTGGTACGGTCCGGTCTTCACGGTCGTCATGGGAGAGGACCACATCCGCCAGCTGAAACTGTAGAAGGCGATCTCGTTGCGGCCCACGAACAGGATCCCGTTCCGGTCCGGAAAGTACTCGATGGCCCCGCAGCAGTTGTACTCGACGTTCGGGATGCGGGTCTGACGGCTCCAGGTCCGCGTCGGGATGTTGTAGCGCCAGATGTCGGGCGTGTCGTACGGGCGGAAGAAGAAATCGCCGGTCCGGGGATTGATGGTGTTGTGGTCGTAGCCGTGCGTGGACAGCATTTCCTGCGGTTTGGGATCGGGTTCCTGCCGCCACGTATTGGTGGCTTCATCGTACGTGATGAACTTGCCGAGCCCGTCGTGCGGGCCGCCGATGAACAGCACCTGGCGCGATGTCGGGTCCCAGACGCCGCTGTTCTGGTACTCGAGGACGTTGTAGATCATGGTGGGCCGGGCCACCTGGAGGAGTTCCGGCGTGAACCCCTTGGTCTCGAGCTCGGCCCAGGTGCCGGGCGCCATCGAGGCAGCCAGGTCGCCGAGAGCGGAGGCCGCCGCCGGCGCGCTCGGGGCGTCGAGCCCCGCCAGCCCCGCAACCAGGGCGGTGACGAGCCGCAGCGCCACGGTCAGACGCGAACGCTTCATCGCGAGCCTTTGGCTTGGAGCGGCCCGATGGGAGCGTTGCGCGCGAGCACGAGCTGGTCGAGCCAGAGCGACCCGTCCCGGCAGCCCCCGTAGAGACCTCCCTTGTACACGTTCAGCCACACCTGCCGCACGTGGAGGTTGTGGTGGCCGGGCAGCCGGAAGATCATGTTCGTCTTCTGGTATGCGAGGCGACCATCCACCCACCCGCGGATGATGCCATCGGCCTTGCCGGGGGTGTTCATCTTGATGAACTGCTCGAGGGCGTACCAGCGGCCCCGGGCGAGCACGCCGCCGTTGCGGCCGACCGGGCAGAAGAGATTGGTCGGGTCGGTCGCGCAGGAGCCGCCTTGCCCGAAGGTCTGGCCCCACGGATCGCTGTCCCAGATGGCGGGGTTGCCGGTGAAGCCTTCCTGACCGGGAAAGTAGACATAGCCGCCGTAGCGAGTGACCGCGCCCGGCACCGTCTCGCAGATCTTGTTGCCGGTGCTGCCGCTGTAGCAGTCCCGGAAGTACGCCCGGTGGGACCAGCAGTCGATGCCGTCTCCGGGCTCCCCGCCGTAGCCACATTGGCCGGCCTCGTCGCCGTCGTTCCGGATGTCGGACAGGCCCGGGAACTTTCCGCCCGCGTCCTCCGGCACCGCCTTGCCACCCACCTCGCGGCAGTTCTCGGTATCCCAGGTGGGCCCGAGCTTCAGGTAGTAGCGCAGGTAGAGCTGCTCAGGCTCGAGCCCCGCGTTCTTCAGCGGCCAGTAGAGATTGAGGCCGGTGGTCTCGAACTGCTTCATGTCGATCCGCAGGCATTTGCCGGAGACACAGCCCGCGGTGTCCACATGGGCGTACTCGAGTTCCTCCGGGCGAGCCGGCAGGGGCCGGATGAGCCGGCCGGCACGCAGATAACCCTGACGCCACCAGTCTGACGACTCCCAGGGCTCGCAGAACACCACGTCGGTCCGGCCGGTCAGCCCCGGTTCCGCCGCGCAGTCACCCAGCGGAAGCCGGACCGCGGTCCTGGCCGTCGCCGCGGTCAGCACCGCCGACAGCAGCAGCGCGAGACCGAGGCAGATCCTCGCGAGCATGGAGCTCAAGCGGTCCGGGATCGGGGCACGGAAGAGACTCGCTTTCCGCTCCAGCGGGAGACTCGAACGAACTGCGCCGCCTCGTGGAAGGTCTGCGGCCTCGCATGCCATGTCAGCCGCAGGCCGGCGCCCTGGAACACATGCACCACGTCGATGACCTGAGCCCGCGGGATGCCGGTCCGGGCCAGGTTGCTCAGCATGGCCTCGAGGGCTTCCTCCTTGTGCTGGTAGGCGACGACCCATCGCTTGCCCGCGCGCTGCCCGCCCAGGATCTCCGCGATGTGGGTGAGCCGTCGGAGCGATCGGCCCCGGTGGCTTGGCAACGTCCACGCCTCGTGGCCGTAGACAGCCCGGGGCCCTATCTCCAGCCGGAACTCGGGCAGGTTCTCGAGGATGATCGACCGGGCGAAGTCGAGCCACACGTAGGACACCACCCGGCCCGCATCCTCCGCCACCAGGAGCTGCTGCCCATCGGCCATCCAGGCCCGGTAGGTATCGCAGCTATCGTAGAGAACCTCGCCCTCCAGCGCGTCCAGATCCGCCGCAGTCCCGTCCCGCAGCCGGAACTCGGAGGTGGCGACCAGCTGCTTCGCCTGGTCCGGCACGTCCGTGTTCCACGCCACCACGCAATAGGAGAGGTGCTTGAATGGGAGCCGCGCGGTCAACCGCTCCATCCGCTTCTTGCCGATCACCAGCTCCAGCAGCCGACGCGCCCCCCGTCGCAGACCGGCCATCACTGCGTCCTCCCCAACCGGTCCGCGATCCGCATCAAGGGCCCGCCGCGCGTGATGCTCACGTTGACGGTGCGCCACTCGAGCTCGCACCAGGGGCGCATGTACTCCGCAAACCCGCACAGGAAGTCGCCCGATTCGTAGCCACAGGCCATGTAGTCCCTCAAGAGAATGGAAGAAAGATACTTGCCGGGCGACCAGTCGCGCTCCGCCTCTTCGTACGTGCCGTGATGGAAGTATACGCGTCGGCCGAAGGCGTAGGTGATCTCCCCCGCGATCTCGTGGTCGCCCTCAGTCAGGATCCGGATCGCCACCCTCTTCCGCCGAGCCAGACGCAAGAGCACCTCACGGTAGAAGGCGGTGTGCCGCGTGTCCTTCGACACTCCGACCTTCCCGGCCTTCCAGCTGCGCCCCTCGATCCCGATGTAGGACGCGAAGCCGTCCAGGATCCGGGGTGGGTCGTCGTACAGCCGGACGTCCAGGTTCGGCCGCTCGCGCTCCACTTTGCGGTTGCGCTTGCGCAGCCCCGCGTGCTTTGCCATGAACTCGTCCCAGCTGGGTCGCAGGTCCATGCCGATCCCGAGGTTGCCCGGACTGGTCCGGAGCAGCGGTCCCGGCCCCGCGAACGCGGCTTCGACCGGGGGCGCCAGCTCCGCCGGTAGCTCCGGCATCTTGAGGACGCTCCACCGGATGCGCGACGTGGACAGCGCCTGGTGGAGGGCGGTCCAGAACTCGGCCTCTCGTCCCCGACGGATGACCGGCGCGGGTCGGTCGATCTCGTACGAGCAGAGGTATTCCAGGGTGACCCAGCGAGCCCATGAGCCGCGGTCCCGATAGGTCCGGAAGGGCGCGATGCCGACGAGCGCACCGCTCTCGTCCCGGATGCTGACCACCACGGGGCGAGAGTCCGCCGAGTGGAAAGTCTTCCAGCCTGCGTACTGGTAGTCGAACGACATGAAGATCGACGGGTGCACGGAGTCCGGGAGGAGGGCTTCCCACTCCTCCTCCAGGTTCAGCAGTGCGTCCTCGTCGGTGGCGAGCTCGATGCGCATGGTCGGATCACCCAGCCGATGAGATAAGATCGAAGCGGTGAGCACTCAGGTCGGCCCCTTCGCCATACCTCCCCAGCAGGTCCTCTCCCGAGACTTCCTCCGCTGGTCGCGCCGCGATGCCGCACTCCACGGCGGCCGCGCCCACACGTTCCTCCTGGCGAGAACCGCCATCTACCACGCGCTCCACGCCCTCGGCATCGGTCCGCGCGACCACGTCCTTCTTCCTGCCTACCTTTGCGACGCCGCGGTCCAGCCGGTATCCGCCCTCGGCGCGACGGTCGATTTCTACGAGGTAGGGGAGGACTGCCGCGCCGACCTCGCCGCGGTCCGGGCCGGCATCACGTCCGCGACTCGCGCCGTGATGTGCGTCCACTACTTCGGCTTCCCGCAACCGCTCGGGCCGCTGCGGGAGCTCTGCGATCGGCACGGCCTCGTGCTGATCGAGGACTGCGCGCACGTGCTCCCGGCCGCCGCGGGCGAGCCGGTCATCGGGCGCGTGGGCGACCTCGCGGTATACAGCTGGCGCAAGCTCCTCCCGGTCGAGGATGGTGCGACGCTGGTCGTGAACGGTGCCCGGCCCGAGATCACGGTGCGGCTGACGCCCGAGAGCCCGCTCCGAACGCTCCGAATGGCGAAGGACATGTGCGATCGCGCGATGGCCCGCTCCGGCGCGACCGGGCCGGAGACCGTGTACCGGTGGCTCCGAAGGATCAAAGGCCTGCGCCCGGGCGGAGCCGGACCGGTCACCAGGAGCGAGGAGCCCGCACCGGACTCGCTCTTCGAGCGGCGCTGGCTCGACATGCCGATGGGACGACCCGCTCGGTGGGTTCTGAACCATGCGGACATCGATGCGATCCGACTTCGTCGGGGGGAGAACTACCGCGCCCTGCTGGAGCGCACCGCCGGTCTGGATGGGATGCGGCCGCTCTTCCCGGTGCTCCCGGACGGCGTGTGCCCGTGGGTCTTCCCCGCGCTGTTCGAGGGGCACCCGCGCGCGCACCTCGCGCTCCGGCGCCGGGGCGTGCCCGCTACCGCCTGGGACGGCGTTCGTCCGGCCGGAATCGAGCGCACCGCGTTCCCACGCGCCGACTTCCTCTATGACAACCTCGCGCTGGTTCCGGTGCACCAGAGCCTCGAGCCGGGGGACCTCGACGTGATCGCGGAGGCGATACGCGCGGTCGCCCGCGAGGGGCCGACCGGCTAGACGGGGACTGCCCGCGTGCGTGCGATCCGTGACCGCCCAACCCGACCGATCGAGCATCGCGCCTACCGGCTCGAGCCGACGGGGGCGCCGGCGACCTGCGAGAGGCAGACCGCCAGGTCGCCGGCCTGGCGGTCCCGCGCGTAGCGCGCGGCCCGGACCGGGTCCGGTGCCGGATGTCGGCCGGTGCGGAGCGAATCGAGGAAGCCGGGAAGCGCCCGATAGATCGCCTCCTCGTCCGCCAAGTCCACGACGCTGGCTCCCCCGCACTCGGTGAGCAGCGCCGCGGTGTCCCCGGCGGCGGACGTCAAGGCCAGGATCGGCTTGCCGAGGCGCAGGTACTCGTAGGCCTTCGCCGGGATCTGGTGGTTGCACGTCTCGCCCTGGAGCAGCAGCAGCGCGCTGGCGTGAAGGCAATCCTCGAGGCTCTCGTGGTAGGGCAGGGCGGGAAGCACGTGCACCAGGTCATCGATCCCGAGCTCCCGGGTGAGGCGGGTGCAGTAGGCGTCCGACCCCGATCCCCGCAGCTCGACCCGCAGGGTGTCCCGGCTCAGGCGCCCTTCACGCCGCAGGCGGGCAAGGGCGCGGAAGAAGGGGCGCGGGTCGCGTTCGTGCTCGTAGATCACCCCCGCGTGAACCAGGCGAATGAGGCGGGCGTTATCGGGGACCGGGGCGAGCAACCGCATGAAGTCGGCCTCGTCGTAGCCGTTGGAGATCACCACGCCGCGCGCGGGATCCAGCCCGGGGTAGCGCTCCAGGTACATCCGCCTCGTGGAGGGGGCGGTGAAGACCAGTCGCGCGGCCGCGCGCACCGTCCGGCGCTCTATCCATTGAAAGACCCGCCGCGTCGCGGGATCCGACGGATAGCCCTCCTCGGTCATGGAGTCGCGAAAGTCCGCGATCCACGGCAACCCCGTGAGCCGGTGGAGGGTGAGGCCGATCAGGTGCGCGGTGGCGATCGGATACGTCGACCACAGGACCGAGGGGCGGTACCGCCGGATCAGCCGAAGACCGCGGGGCACCGCGCCGAGCCACCAGCTGACCCAGGCGTCGGGCAGGGCGGTCGCGCGCAGGCTCGAACCCCGCAGGGCGAGGTGCCGTCGGGAGTCGAGCGCGAAGGCGCGGGTGACGCTCACCGCGGAGGGGATCTCGGCCAGCTGGTGGCCCGCGCTCTGCGCGTAGGCGCGCGGGTGGGCGGTCAGCACCACCGGCTGCCAGGAGTGGTCGAGCAGATATCTCGAAAACTTGAGAGTCCGGTGCACGCCGCTGCTGCCCACGCACGGCGGGTAGTGGAAGGCGACCATGAGCACCCGGCGGCTCACGCCTCGCTCTCCCCCGACGGGTCAGCACCGGCAGCGCGGGCGCGCTGACGCCCAGCGACGTTCTTGAAGAGCCGGCGGGCGCCGGCCACCGCGCGAGACCGATAGAAGTTCAGGTGGTGGAGGGTGCGGACCTCGTCCGTCCACCGAGCCTGCCACTGCTTGAAGGGCCCGTAGTACTCCTCCACCTTGATGCAGCCCTCCGCAAACACCGCACGCAGCATGTCCTCCTCGAGGAGGTGGCCGGGCGAGAGTCCCGGAACCGTCTCGTCGTAGGTGATCTTGAGCACGATCAACATCGTGTCGCGCTGGACGGACAGATTCGCGGCGATGGTGCGCCCGTCCAGGCGAAGCCGATAGATCACGCCCTCGCCACGCCCGCAGAAGTACTCGAGCGCATCCCGGTAGAACCGCTCTTGCCGGTTTCCCGGCGCGATCGCGGTGCCGTGCTCGCCCTTCCAGCCGGCCCCCTCCAGCGTGGCGTACTCCCGGACGGCCGCCGCAACCGCCCCGGGCTCTCGCGTCACCTCGAGCGCGAGAGTCGCGCCGCGCTCCTGCACGCGTCGCCGCTGACGGGCCAGATCGCGGACCCAGCGCCGGTCGCGGACACCCCAGTACTCCTCGAACGACGCGCTCAGGGTCAGGCGGGCGGTGCGGATGTAGTCCAGCACCTCGACGGTCGGGCCGCCGCCGACGTCGCCGAAGCACGTGAAGTCGGGATCCTGCTGGAGCACCGCCAGGCCGACGCCGAAGCCGGGAAGCGAGCGGATCAGCGTGTGGACCTGGCCACGGACGTCCTCGCGGGAGCCCAGGAGGACCAATCCGAGCGGCGCCTGCGATGGCTGGAAGGTCCGCCAGAAGCCGCCGCGCCCGCGCTCCACCAGGGCCAGGCCGGGACGGGTCCGGTCCCTGGACACCGCCAGACGCACGCCCGAGTGCCCGAAGTGGCGCAGCAGCAGCTCCACGAAACCGCCATCGAGCAGGATGTGATTACCGTTCGCGCGGTTCAGCGCATCCCAGGCGGATCGATGCTGCGCGAAGGCTTCCGCAGCCGGATAGAGCGCCCAGCTCACCGCACGAGGCCTCCCGGCGACCCGATCGCCCCGCCCACCTCGCGCGGTCGCGTCAGCTCGACCCGCCCGTCCGCAACGAAAATCTCGGGCGGCACCGGGTGACCGAGGAACATCACGGGGCTCGCGGTCAGGCCGTAAGCGCCGGACTGGAAGATCGCCACCAGGTCTCCGATGCGCGCGGCCGGCAGCGCCACGTCACGGCCGAGGGTATCGAGCGGCGTGCACAGCGGGCCGACCACGTCGGCCACACCGGCCGGCTCCTCGTCCAGACGGCCGGCGAGGGCAATCGGATAGTTCCGCTTGATGACCTGCCCCAGATTGCCCGACGCGGCGAGGTGATGGTTCATTCCCCCGTCGGTGATGAGGAAGGTCTTGCCGCGCGACACCTTGATGTCGGTGATCCGCGTGACGAAGAGGCCCGCCTCCCCGACCAGATAGCGACCCGGTTCGACCACGAACCGCGTGCCGCGTAGGAGCGGGTCGCCCTCCGCGTCGGCAAAGAGCGCGCGAAGCTCCTCGCGGAGCTTGTCCATGTCGAGCTCCGTCTCGTTACCGAAGTACGGGATGCCGAAGCCTCCGCCGAAATCGAGCGTGTCGACCGGCCGGCCCCGCCGCGCCGCCACCTGCCGCGCGAGACGCAAGCCGTGACGGTACTGCGCGACCACGACGGTGTGGTCCAGGATCTGGGTGCCGGCAAAGAGGTGAAGACCGCGTAGATCGAGCGCGGGATCGGCCTCCATGGGGCCCAGCACCTCGTCGAGCCGCTCCTCGTCCACCCCGAACGGCGACGGCTTGCCGCCCATGCGCATCGCCCCGCCCTGCGCCTCCGCGCCCGGGTTCACGCGGAGAGCCACCGCCGCGACGACTCCGCGCCGACGGGCGATGGCGGCGATGCGCCCGGCCTCGATGGGCGACTCCACGTGGATCTCGCCCACCCCGCGGGCCACCGCCTCCTCGAGCTCGGCCTCCGTCTTGCCCGGACCCGCGTAGAACACGCGCTCCGCCGGACATCCGGCCGCCAGGGCGACGCCGAGCTCGCCGCCGGAGGCGACCTCGAGCCCGCATCCCCGGGCGAGGAAATGGCGAACGACCGCCGGGTTCGGGTTCGCCTTGACCGAGTACCAGACCGAGAAACCGCCCGGCAGGGCCGCGCGCAGCTGCGAGAGCTGACGGTCCATTGTCCCGGCGTCGTAGACGTACAGCGGCGTGCCGTGGCGCTGGGCCAGCTCACTCACCGGCAGGCCGCCGACCAGCAGCTCACGCCCCGAGCCGGGATGGTTCCGCTCGATCAGGCTCACAACGAGGCTCACCGCGCTGGCCCCCTAGAGGCCCTCGCGCCGGCGGAGGGCGGGGTAGTCCACCTTCCCGGTCGGCGTCTTGGGCAGGTCGTCTAGCACCTCGATAGTCTTGGGCACCATGTGGCGCGGCATGCTGGCGGCGCAGAACTGACGGAGCTCATCCGCTTCGATCGATTCCCCGTCCCGGGCCACCACGAATGCCTTGATCGACTGACCGAGCACCTCGTCGGGCAGCCCGATGACCGCGGCCCCCTTCAGCCGCCCGGAGCGGAACAGCACCTCCTCCACCTCGGTCGGGCTGATGCGGAAGCCGGACGACTTGATCATCGTGTCACGCCGCCCGACGAAGTAGAGATAGCCCTCCTCGTCCATCTTCACATAGTCTCCCGAGTAGCAGACCACGTCGGCGATCTCGGGCGGCAGCAGCGGGTTTGGTCGCAGCACCTTCGCGGTCAAATCCGGATGTCCCCAGTACCCGAGAGACACCGTGGGGCCGCGGTGCACGAGCTCACCGACCTCGCCCGGCGCGCAGAGGCGGCCCTGCTCGTTGATGACCAGAATCTCGGTGTTCGGGATCGCCTTGCCGATCGATGTGGGGCGCCGGTCCAGCTCTTCGGGCGGCAGGTAGGTGGAGCGGAACGCCTCGGTCAGTCCGTACATGAGGAAGATCCGCGTCGAGGTGAGGACCTTCCGGAGCACGCCCAGCACGGGCTGAGGCATCGCCCCGCCGGTGTTCGTGATGTAGCGCAGGTCCGGCAGCGGCTGCTTCTGCAGGCCCGAGGTGGGCTGGACCAGGAGGCTCCAGAAGGTGGGAACCCCGGCGAGACCGGTCACCCGCTCCCGGATCAGGGTGCGGACGACCTCGCGGCCGAAGACGAAGTGGATGAGGATCAACGTCGCACCCTGCTGAAACGCGGTCATGAGCTGGTTCATTCCCGCGTCGAAGCTGAAGGGCAGCACGGCCAGGATCCGGTCCTTCTCGGTGATCTCGAGGTACGTCGAGACGATCGAGCTGCCAGCCATGACCTGGGCGTGACTCAGCATGACGCCCTTGGGCTTGCCGGTCGATCCCGAGGTGTAGAGGATGGCCGCGAGGTCCTTCTCGATGCCGCAATCGCGCCAGCCCGGCGGCGACGTGAGGGCGCACCAGGCCTCGAAATCGTGAACGGTGACCGGGCTGGCCACGAGCCCCGAGCCGCCGACCACCACGATGAACTCCAGGGACGGAACTTCCTTGAGGGCCGCCGCGAGCGAGGCCAGCTTGTCCGGGGTGGTGATGAGCCCCTTCATGCCGCAGTCCCTGGCGATGAAGGCCACCTGCTCTGGGAAGAGAAGCCCGTTCACCGGCACGTAGACGCCACCCGCCTGGGAGACGCCGAAGATCGAGAGCGCCTGGGCCATCGAAGCGTCCAGGTAGATGCCGACCCGGTCTCCCCGCTCGACCCCTGCGTCGCGCAGGCCGGCGGCCAGTCCGGCCACCCGGCGCGCCACCTCCGCGTAGCACAGGCGCTCTTCCCCGTGGACGAGCGCCTCCTTATCCGGATCCCGACGGGCGCTCGCCTGGAGCATGTGGTGGATCAGGAAATCCATGCCGTATCCGTCCTCTCTCAGTGTGAGCTGACGCCGCCGCGGTCCTGAACGAACGCGGTCAGGCGCCGGAGCGATTCGAAGTGTTCCGGCACGAGATCGTCATCTTCGATGGTGATGCCGAACTCGGTCTCGAGGTACCCAACGAGGTCCAGCACCCCGAGCGAGTCCACGATGCCGTTCGCGAGCAGATGCTCGTCCTCGGTGAGCGGATGGGTGCGCGCGGTCGGAAAGTGCTCGAGCAGGAATCCGCGGATCTTCTCCGTGATGGGCGCGAGCGTCATGGTGATCGGTCTCCTCGTGTTCAGCTATCCCGGTCGCCGTGGCTGAGCAGCCAGCGTGCCGGATCGAGCAGCTCCGCTTCGCCGGCCGCCGGCGCGGCGGTCTCGATCATGACCGGTGCCGTTTCGCGGGGGCGGAAGCCCAGGCGGTGCAGCACCGGCACCCACGAGCGCGGCGGAGAGAGCCAGAGGGTCACGCTCGCGATCCCACGCCGGCGCAGGCAGGACAGGGCCCCGCGAAGCACGCCCTCGATGATGTGTACGTCCGGAACGCCGAAAAGGTCGACCAGGACGGCCGTGTCCCCGCGCGTGTCGACGACGGCATAGCCCACAAGCCGTCCCTCGCGGCGGGCGGTCAGGATCTCGTGCCGCCGCACCGGATTGTTCAGGTACCGCCAGTTGAGGTAGTCCGCGTGCCGGCGGACCACCGCGCCGTAGCCGGGAGAGGCGCTCCGGGCCAGTTCGGTGAACTCGGCGCCGCACGGCCCTTCGTGTGGCCGGACGGTCAACGACCTCGGGCTGCGGGTCCCCCAGGCCAGGGCCAGGTCCGCGACCAGCGACAGCGGCCAAGCCAGCGCCGCGAAGCCCAGCCGCTTCTGCAGCGGCCCGTACGAGCGCAGGAGTCGCGAACTCCGGGTGATCTGAAGACGGGGCGTGGCCCCCATCCGGCGGTACACGGCCTCCATCGTGCGGCCGGGGAAGTCGTACCAGAGGGCCGCCCCCTCGACGCGGAGGTCCTCGAGACACGCCCGCTGCAACTGGAGGGCCGGTCCGAGGGTCCGGTGGCCCTCACCGATACAGAAATCGGCCAGGACCCAGGCGCGCAGGTCCCGGCCGTCGGCCGAGACCCAGCGCGGGAGGGCACCCGCCGTGCCGATCGCGTCGCCGGTGGCGCCGTCCACCGCGAGCCACAGGCGGCCCTGGCCGGCCGGGTTGGCCCGGTACAGCCAGTCGTATCGCGCCCGGTCGTAGGCGGGGTTGACGTACCTGGCGAGGAGGCCGATCACAGCCTCGCGATCGGCCTCGACGTCGCCCTGACGGATCTTGACGGCCATCTGCGCTCGCCTCAGGCGCCACTCGCGACCGGCGGCGCGGTCGGCGTCTGGTCGATGAATATCCGGTGCCACTGCTCCAGCATCATCAGCGCCCAGAGCTGGGCGCCATGGTTTCGCACTCGCTCCTGGTGGCGTGTCCACAGGCCGCGCACCACGTCGGGCTGGAAATATCCCCGCCCGAGCGCCCGGTCCGAAAGGAGCAGGTCGTGAGCCATGGGTCGTAGATCGCCGCGCAGCCAGTCGGCGAGCGGGATCGAGAAGCCCTGCTTGGGCCGCCGGATCACCGAGGCCGGAGCCCGACGCTCCGCGTACTGCTTGAGGAGGTACTTCGCCGTCCCGCTGCGGAACTTGAGGTCGGTCGGCAGGCTGGCCGCGAACTCGATCACGTGGTGATCCAGAAGCGGGGACCTGACCTCCAACGAGCTCGCCATCGCCATCCGGTCCACCTTCACGAGGATGTCGTTGGCCAGCCAGGTCTTGAGGTCCACGTAAAGGATCCGGTTGAGGTGGTCGAGACCGCGCACCCGATCGAAGTGACGGCGAAATCCTTCGAAGGCATCGTGGCCGCTCAGGCTGCGCCGGAAGCCCGGAGCGAGCAGCTCGCCCTTCTCGGCGGGCGTGAACCGACTCATGTCCTGGAAGTACGCGGCCTCTGCATCCAGGCTCACGTTGCGCAGCAGGTACTTCCAGCGGAGCGGGCGCGGCAGGCGGTCCGCCTTGGGCCACACGGAAGCCAGCGGCCTCAGCACCCCACGGCGAAGCACCGAAGGAATCCGTCGCCGCAGGCGATCCTCGAGCAGGTTGAGCCCGTACCGCCACTCGTACCCCGCGAAGACCTCGTCGCCGCCGTCGCCGGAGAGCGCGACCGTGACCCTCTGGCGCGCGGCGCGCGCCACGTAGTAGGTCGGCACCGCGGAGGGATCGGCGAAAGGTTCGTCCAGGTGCCAGACCAGCGTCGGCAGGATCTCCAACGCGCGCGGCGTCACCGTCATCTCCCGGTGGTCCGTCCCCAGGCTCTGGGCGACCACCCGGGCATGGGTAGCCTCGTTGAAGGCCTTCTCCTGAAAGGTCACCGTGGTCGTCGCCACCGGCCGCTCCGAGGCCTTCGCCATGGCCGCCACCACCGCGGTGGAGTCCACCCCTCCGCTCAGGAAGGCGCCCAGCGGCACATCGCTGATCAGCCGCAGCCGCACCGCCTCATCGAAGATCGCCTCGAACTCCTCGAGCCAGGAGGCTTCCGAGCGGGCCCGGCCGCCCGAGTACGACACGTCCCAGTACTCGGAGACCTGCGCCCGCCCGGCCTCCCAGACGAGGTAGTGGGCCGGCGGCAGCTGTCGCACCGCCTGGTAGATCGTGCGGGGAGCGGGCACCGCACCGAAGCTGAGGTACTCGTCCACCGCCTCCAGGCTGATGGCCCGCTTCACCGAGGGGTCGGCGACGATGGCCTTCAGCTCCGACCCGAACAGCAGCCGCTCCCCGTCGTGCATGTAGTAGAGCGGCTTCTTCCCGACCCGATCCCGCCCCAGGAGCAGCCGCCGGTTCCGGAGGTCCCACGCGGCGAAGGCGAACATGCCGCGCAGCCGCGCGACGAAGCCGTCCCCGTACTCCTCCCACGCGTGCAGGATGACCTCGGTGTCGGAGGCAGTGCCGAAACGGTGGCCCCGGGCTTCCAGCTCGGCCCGCAGCCCCCGGAAGTTGTAGATCTCCCCGTTGAAGACCACCGCTCGACTGCGGTCCTCGTTGAAGATCGGCTGATCCCCGGTCGAGAGGTCGATGATGCTGAGTCGCCGATGCCCCAGGGCCGCCCCCTCGTCGAACAGGAACCCGTCGGCGTCCGGACCGCGGTGTGCGAGCGTCGCGGTCATGCGGCGCACCAGCTCGCGATCCACCGGGTGGGCGCGGTCGGTGTAGACAACTCCGGCAATGCCGCACATGGTCAGGCACTCCTCGCTGGGCGGCAGCCCAGGAGATCCCGATAGAGCTCCGCATACGCTGAGCACATGCGATCGAGCCCGAAGCGCTCCGCGGCCCTGGCCTGCGCCGCCTTCCCGCGCGCCGCGCGCATCTCGGGGTCGTCGAGATAGACGCGCAGGGCGGCCGCCAGGGACACCGGATCGCGGGGCGGGACCAGGGTGCCGACCATGCCGTCCTCGATGAGCTCGGAGCTCCCGCCGACCCGCGTGGCGACCACGGGCAGCCCGCTCGCCATCGCCTCGAGGATGGTGTTGGAGATCCCCTCGGCGATCGACGGCAGGACGAACACGTCCATCGCGGCCAGGACCGCCGGCACATCGTTCCGATCACCCAGCAGGCGAACCCGGGGCGCCAGGCCCAGTTCCTCGACGAGTTGCCCGAGGGCCGCGCGGCAGGGACCGTCTCCGGCCACCACCAGGTGAGCACCCGGGTACCCCGACGCCACCGCGGCGAAGGCGCGCACGAGCGCGGCCTGGTCCTTGACCGGATCGAGACGGCCCACGGTGCCGATCACCACCGCGTCGGCCGGCAGGCCGAGACGCAGGCGCGCCGGGAACCGCTCGTGGTGTCCGAAGCGCGAGAGGTCCACTCCGTTCCGGATGGTGATCACCTTGTGGTCGGGAATCCCGACGAACTCCACCAACCAGCCCCGCAGATCATCGGAGACGGTCACGAACCGGCTCACCAGCGGCGCCAGCGTCCGCCGCGCGCGGTTGCGCCGCCGCGACCGCCCGAGCGGGTCCGCGGCCTCCCGGCCATGCTCCCCGTGGACCACGAACGGCACCCCGGCGAGGCGCGCGGCGGGAATCGCATCGAAGGCGGCCCAGTTTCTCGAGTGCACCAGAGCCGGCCGAAGCCGCCGCAGCGTGCGCACGAGGCGCACGAAGGCGGGCAGGTCGTGGCCCGGGCGCTTGCCGATCGCGTGCACCTCGACGCCGGGCCGCAGCCGGTCGCGCATCGGCCCTTCGCTGGTCATGCAGACGATGACGTGCCGGAAGGCGTTCGTCGTGGCATTGACCAAATTCACGACGCCGTTCTCCAGACCGCCCACCGCGAGCGAGTGCATCGCGTGGGCGATCACCGGGCGTCCGTCGAGGGCGCGCAACCGAACCGAGGTCATGGCTGCGTGGCGGCGACCGTCCGCAAGGTTCGGAGCCCCTGGGCGAGTCCCTCGATGCACGTGGTCCGGAGGCTGCTGCCGGGGTCGGTCAGATACTGGCGGTTGCCGGTGCAGTCGAGCAGCCGCTGGCGCACGTACATGATGTGCCGGTTCTCCAGCTCGAGCAGCGGGTCGGGAATCTTGGTCGTCGAGATGATCAGGTCGTTGCTCTGGTACGCGGCCCGGAGGTAGCGGTACGACGTCAGCAGCATCTCCACGGCATTCGCGGTCGGCTCGGGCTCCGTGGTGCTGAGGAGCATCGCGTAGCCACGCTCCACGAGCGGCAGGGCACTCTTGATCTGGGTCGCGATCATCTTCGGGTCTTTCGTGTTCTTCGTCAGCGGATCCTTCGACTGGGCTTCGGACCCGTTCGTCAGGACCAGGGCCAACCCACAACCGAGGAGCAGCCGCATCGCCACGCCACGTCCACGCTTCATGGGACTCTCCTATGCGGCGGAGGTTCCGCGCAGATCTCGAGCCATGAGCTTGAGATCCGGAACCAACGTCCGATCAAGCAAGAACAGTGCCACTGCGTAGGCCACCGCTCCTCCCACGACGCTGGCGACGATGACCTCGAGGCGGCCGCTCGAGAGCAGTCCGGCGTGCTGGATCACGAGGACGGTGGCCGACATCACCGCGCAGGCCCCCGCGGGGGGCCCGAGCGTGCGCAGGAAGGTTGAGAGCGGCACGTCGACCTCTCGCAAGGTCTGCACCAGCATGGTCAGCCGAAGCGGCAGGGTCGTCGTGAGACGTGCGACCGCCACCCCGACGAGGCCGAAGAACCCGCCGACGAAGATGCCGCCCACCAGGCAGGCAAACGAGGCCACCGAGAGACCGAAGAGGAGCGTGGCTCGCCCCCGCGCGGTGAGCAGGGGACTGCAGGTGATGGTCGACAGCACCATGGTGCTCTGCAGGCAGAGGACCTGGAACGGCACGATCATCGCCGACCAGCTGGACGATAGGAGGAGCGGGATGAGATCGGGGGCCACCAGGGCGAGCCCTATCTGCGTGGGCAATGACACCACGCAGACCACCTTCGTGATCTTCAGGAAGTGGGCGGCCAGGCTCTCCCGATCGCTCTGGAGCTTCGCGAACACCGGCAGCGAGATCTGGTTGATGACCGCGGTCGACAGGCGGTGCGGCGCCTCGGTGAGGCTCTCGGCCATGCTGTAGAGCCCGACCGCGGCGCTGCTCAGCATGCGCGCCATCACGAACGTACCGAGCGACGTCGAGCCGGTGCCGACCAGATGCGAACCGGCCACCTTGAGCCCGAAGCCGAGCAGGCTCCGCAGCCCCTCCCGCTCGACCGCGAAACCGGGCAACCAGCCCGAAAAGACGGTCATGAGCACGCACATCACGAGCGCCCGGGCCAGGTGACCGAGCACGAGAGCGGCCACCCCCCAGCCCATCCAGGCGAAGGTGAGAGCGACCAGCGCGGACGCGGTGGTGCCGCAGGCCTCGGCCAGCGAGCGTCGCCGCAGGTCGATCGCCTTGGTCAGCAGGCTGTACGGCACCATCGACAGCGAATTCAGCAGGAACGTCAGCGACAGCATCCGGAGCGGCCACGCGAGGTTCGGCTCGCCGTACACGGAGGCGATCGCGCCCGCGGCCAGGAAGGTGCCGGTGGTCAGCACGAGGCTCGCGCTCGCGACCACCCAGAACACGCTGTTGATTTGCTCGCGGGTCAGCGTTTGCCGCTGGATCAGCGCGGTGCCCAGTCCGAATTCCTGCAGCAGCTCCAGGAGCGCGAGGACGCTCAAAGCCATCGCGAAGAGACCGTAGTCCTGGGGCAGGAGCAGGCGCGCCAGCAGGAGCGTCACCAGCCACGAGACCAGCTGGCCCCAGAGCCGGGTCGCCCCGTACCACGCGGCGGACCGCATCGCGAGGGTCCGGATCGAGGAGGTGTTCGCGGGCATCAGGCGGCCCCCGCCGTCGCCATCGGCCGCTCTCCGCTCCCGACCACGAGGGTCTCGAACCCGCGCAGGATGCGATCCCAGTCGTGGTTCGTCTCCACACAGGCCCGCGCGGCGGCCGCGTACCGCTCCCGGCGCGCCGGGTCCTCGAGCAGCGACAGCGCCGCGCGCGCGAATGCCTCGGGCCCGTCGGCCACCAAGAGATCCCGGTCCGCGGTCGCGTTGATTCCGTTGAACGCCTGCGGGCTGGCGACCACCGGCACCCGCATGGCCATCGCCTCGAGCACCTTGTTCTGCAGGCCGCGCGCGATGCGCAGCGGCGCCATCGCGGCCACCGCCGCCTCGAAGTACGGCCGGATGTCGTCCACACGCCCGGTCACGACCACCCGCCGCCCGTCGGCCAGGCGCCGAACCGCGGGAGCCGGATCCATGCCCACGATGTACAGTTCGGTATCCGGCCGGCGCGCCCAGATCCGCGGCAGGATACCGCTGACGAGGTCCTGCACCGCCTCCACGTTCGGGCGGTAGGACATGTTGCCGGTGAAGATCAGCCGGTTCGGGACGAGCGTTCCCGTGGACGGCCGCCGGGGCCGGAAGTACTCGCCGTCGACTCCGTTGGGAAATACGTGGATCGGCGCCGGCACGTACTCCCGGAGCACCTCGCGCTCCCGGGGCGCCGTGACCGAGCAGGCGTCGAACTGCTCAGCCAGCCGGCGCTCGAACCGCCGCACCTTGCTCGCCTCGAGCCGGAAACCCAGGGAGAGGGGAAAGGGCGCCGACCGCCCGTACTCCAGCCATTTCTCCGAATCGGCGTCGCCGAAATCCATGATCTTCCGGCACCCACGGTGGCCCGCCACGTACGGGCCCATCGACGAGCAGTGCACGACGATCGCGTCGATCTCGCCGCGTGCCAGCACTCCCCGCACCATTCGGGTCAGGCTGGACGAGTAGAAGTAGCCGAAGGTAGCCGGGTACGGCGTCGCGGTGTGGACCGCGAACCGCAGCCAGCCCATCGCCGACCCGATGTGCGCGACGTGCAACTCGTGGCAGTGCTCGGCGAGCGCTTGGCCCTCCGCCGCCTCCGCCCGCGTCCGGGCCACGGTCGCCACCGTCACCCGATGGCTCCGCGAGAGGTGGCGGATCATGTTGAACGGTCGGATCTTGCCCCCTCGCTTCGGCGGGTAGGGTAGCCGGTGACAGAGGAACAGAATGTTCATGACCGCGTGAACGGGCTCCCGAGCGCTCCGTAGTGCAGACCGGGTACGCCGCTGAACTGGGCGGCGCTCAGCAGGTTCCAGCTGTCGAACACCAGCCCGGGGCGCCGCAGCCGCGCGGCCAGCGCGGGGAGGCCCGCCTCGGCGTATCCCGGATGATTGTTCATGATCACGACCGCGTCCGCCCCGACGAAGCCTTCCTCGAGGGCACACGCCCGCGCCCCCAGGTCGGCAATGACCTTCTCCGGAGTCACGAAGTCGTGTCCCCACACCTCGATGCCGACCGCCTGGAGCCGGCGCATCAGTGGCACCGCCGCCGAGCCCCGCACGTCCTCGGTGGCCGGGCGGCCCTTGAAGGCGAAGCCGGTGACCAGCACGCGCAGGCCACTGGTGGTGCGGTGCATCTCGGCCAGCCGAGCGATGATCCGGTCCGCGACGTGCTCCGGCAGGCGCTGGTTGAGCCGCCGCGCCTCCTCGATCACCCGAGGCTGGAAGTCGATCTGGTGAAGGCTGTCGATCAGGATCAGCGCATCCTTCTCGAGGCACGGGCCCCCGACGAACCCGGGGCGGGCCACGTTCGACCGGGGATAGTCCACGTTGGCGGCGTGAATGAGCTCGCCCGCCTGCAGACCGAGGCGCTCCCCGATCAGAGCCACCTCGTTGGCGAAGGCGAAGGTGAGGTCCCGGTACGTGTTGTTGACCAGCTTGATCATCTCCGCCGCCTCGAGCGACGACACCCGCACGATGCGGGGCGTGATGCAGCGGAACAGCGCCTCGGCGCGCTCGGCGCTCCGCTCGTCCAGCCCGCCCACGATCTGCGGCAGGGATCGCATCTCGGGGATCGCGCGGCCCTCGATGGTGCGCTCCGGACAGAACGCGAGACCGAATCGCCCGGTGCGGCGCGCGATCTCGGGCATCACGATGCCGCGGGACGTCCCGATGCTGACCGTGCTGCGGAGGATGACGAGCGGGTCGGGCCCGAAGCTGGGCGCGAGCCGCTGAACCGCGCTCCGGATCAGCTGCAGGTTGGGACGCTCGGTGCCCGACTCGAGCGGGGTGCCGACCGTGATGATGTAGGCGTCCTGCTCCGCGGGCGGCGTGGAGGTCAGGGTGAGGCGCCCGTGAAGGTGGCGCTGGAGCAGCTCCGCCAGCCCCTCCTCGTGAAAGTCCACCGTGCCGGTGGTGTTCACGCGCGTCACCAGATCATCGTTGGTGTCGTAGCCGGTGACCTGGAATCCCGCATCGGCCAGGACCGCGGCCAGCGGCAGACCGATGTGACCGGTCCCTACGACGCACACCTTCTGCTCAGTGTCCATTGGGAAGGGCTCCTTGGGCGCCTCGCTGCATCAGCTGTTCGAGGACCGCCGGGGCGATTCGAGACTCCACGTAGCGGAACTTCCCCGCCGCGGTGCGGGCGATGCGGTCGAGGCATACCACGTCCACCCTCACGTCCGACCCGAACCGGTCCACGAACTGGGCCTCGAGGGCGCCGGCGTCGGTGTGGGTGAACGGACCCGTCGGGACCACCTCGATCGTCAGGTGATCGATCGCGTCCTGGATGATGCGGAACTCGTGCACGAGCGGCGACTCCCGCAGGATGTAGATGCCGGCGAGGGCGTGGAGCACCCGCCCGGACGGGGTCACGAGGAAGTCGGTCCGCCGGCCCTCCACGCTGCGCAGCTTTGGGAGCGTGCGGCCGCAGGGGCAGGGGGTGGGATCGAGGCTACCGATGTCGCCGGTGCGGTAGCGGATGATCGGAAAAGCGAGGGAGTCGAAATTGGTGAGCACGATCTCGCCGCGTCCCTCGGAGTCCGGGTCGAGGATCTCGACGTGCATGGCCTCCGCAAAGATATGGAGGCCACCTTCCGGACATTCGAGGGCCACCAGGCCTCCGTCGCGGCACCCGTACTCCACCGCGACCCGGCACCCGAACGCAGTTTCGATGGTCTTCCGCTGGAAGTCGAAGAGGGGCTCCGCGGTCGTGAACACGGCCTTGAGACCCGCGGGCGGCCGGAGGCCGTGACGCTCGAAGTGGGCGGCGAGCAGGTGACACGCGCTCGCGTACCCGTAGATCTTCCTCGGATTGGACCGCGCCAGCGCCGCGGCGTGACGCTCGAGGGCCTCCTCGCCCATGTCGAAAGCAGACAGGAGCCGGGAGTTCAGCAGGCGATCGCGCACGCGCTGGACGACCTCGGCCGGCGACAGCCGCGCCGGGGTCCCCCAGAGCACGACCTCCCGCTCACCGGGCTCGATCCCGAACCAGCCCTGAGCGCGCACCCGCCCCGCCTCCATCATGCCCATCCGATCCATATCCACGAGGACGGTGACGGGAGTGCCGGTCGACCCGCCGGACGACCGGCGGTGCACCCGTGGCAGGGAGGCCCGGGCGCGAAGATCGTCGAATCGCTCCTGCAGGACATCACGGGTGAGGAACGGGAGACGGTCCAGATCACTCAGGGACTGCACGCCGGCCGGCGTGAGAGCCCGCTCTTCCATGCAGGCCCGCACATAGGGCACGTGGTCGTAGGCGAAGCCCACCAGCCGCCGGAGCCGGGCGTTGCGGTACTCGGCGAGCTCCGCCGGTGGCAGCCACTGGGTACGCGCCAGCTCACGCAACCTGGCGAAGGTGGGCTTCCGCTTGAGACGCTCGTGCAGCGGCAGCAGCACGCGGCGGACCAGGGCCTCGTTCACGGCCGCCTCCCGGCTGGCTGCTGGAGCGGCCGGGGCACCGGGCCGCGGGACGTCCGGAGGATCTCCTCGAATGTCGCCACCACCTGGGCGCCGGTCTGGTCCCAGGTCCGGCTCCGGGCCCTCGCGCTGATAGCCTCGTGATCCCATCGACGGTCGAGCGCGCTCTCGAGCGCGCGCTCCAGCGCCGGCCCATCCCCGAACGGCACCAGCAGGCCGTCCCGGCCCGGCTCCACGATCTCCCGATTGCCCCCCACGTCGGTCGTCACCACAGGCACCCCGCACGCGAGCGCTTCCATGACGGCGTTGGGGCGACCCTCGTTGGCGGTCGCCAGGCAGAACAGGTCCGCCGCCTGCAGCCACGTCGCGATCTCCTCGTGCGGCGTCGCACCCGGCAGCAGGACGTGGCCTTCCAGATCGAGCTCGGCGGCCAGCCGGCGGAGGAGCGGCTCGACGTTCCCCTCCACGCTCGGCCCGCCCACCGCGGCGAACAGCGCCCCGGGATGCCGCAGCAGGAGCCGCGGGAGGGCCGCGATCACCCGATGGTGTCCCTTGCGCTCGGTGAGGCCTCCGACGGAGACGATCAGCGGCCGATCGGCGGGTAGACCCAGGCGCTTCCGAGCATGGGCCTTGGGACCGGCCCGGAACCGGCTTCCGTCCACCCCGTTCGGGATCACCCGGACGCGGTCCGGAGGTGCCCCGAGGCTCACCGCGAGATCGGCGAGCGACTGGCTGACCGCGATCACCCGCGCGGCCCGGCGCACGACCAGCGCCGCCTGCGGTCTGCGGAGCCGCGACCGGGCCATTCGCACCTCGGTCCCACGCAGGGTCACCACGACCGGCACATCGAAGAGGCGACCCAGCAGGATGCCGGCGAGCCCATCCGGATAGGCGAAGTGGGCATCGATGAGGTCGAACCGGAAACGCCGCCTCAGGCGGAGCAGGGCGGGGAGCACGGAGGCGAAGTAGAGGAGCCCGTCCAGGCTCTTGCCGACTCGCGGGATGCTCAGAAATCTCGGGTGGGATACCCGCACGCCGTCCCGCACCTCGGCCGCCGGGACGAGAGCGCGGTCCTTCCCTCGCAAGAGCCGGTTCAGGGGGAACCACGACACCGGGGCCACGACCTCGATCTGGTCCACCGATGACAGGTGGCGCGTCCGCTCGTGGACGAAGATTCCCCGAGTCGGAATGGTCGCGCTCGGATAGACCGAGCTCAGCACCAGGACGCGCATCAGGCCGTCCTCCCGATCCGGCGCGCCGCCTGCGTGTAGATGGGGAGATAGCCGGCGACCACGCGGTCCCAGGTGCGCTCGGCCTGCACGAAGCGGCGCCCGCTGTCGCGGAGATGCTCGCGCAGGGAGGAGTCGGCGGCCAGGCGGGCTGCCTGCTCGACGAGGGAGTCGCGGCTCTCCGCCTTGAACAGCAGGCCGGTCTGCCCGTCGGCGATCATCTCCGCGTGGCCTCCGATGTCGCTCGCGAGCACCACCGCACCGGCCGCCATGGCCTCGAGCGGCTTCAGCGGCGTGACCAGCTCGGTCAGCCGCATCCGCTGACGGGGGAGGACCAGGACGTCGAGAACGGTGTAGAGATCACGGACTTTTTCTTGCGGGATCCGGCCCAGCAGGGTCACCGCGGGGCCCGCGCGGCGGGCAGCCTCGCGTACCGCCTCCTCATCGCGTCCACTGCCCGCGATCACCAGCCTGGCCCCGGGAATACGGGCCACGAGATCCGGCATGGCGGAGATGAGGAACGGCAGGCCCTCGTACAGGCTGAACGATCCCACGTAGCCGAAGACCGGGCCGGCGCCGGCCCCGACCCGCCGGGCGAGCGCCTCCGCTCGCGGCCGCGGCGCCAGCCATTCGGCATCGACGCCGTTCGGCACGATGGCGATGCGGTCGGCGGCCACCCCGCGCGACTGTACTTCCCCCTGAATCCCGCGGCCGATGGCGACGACCCCGTGCACCCGCCGGAGCGCGAACGTCTCCAGTGCCCGGCTCACCCGGTAGCGCGGGGAGCCCGCGCGGTGGGTGCCGTGGCTCACGGCCGCGTCCTCCCAGAAGGTCCGCACCTCGTACACGACCGGAACGCCCAGCCGACGGCCGGTCCACAAGGCGGGCAGCGCGTTGAGCACCGGCGAATGCGCGTGGATGGCCTCCGCACCCACCTCCCGGGCTACGCGCAAGATCCGGCCGGCGAGCCGAGCCATCAGGCGAAGCTCCCCGACCACCGGAAGGCGGCCCCCGACCTGTCCGGTCCGGTAGTGGGGGATGCCGTCGATCACGTCGCGAGCGTCGACCGCGCTGCCCTGCTTGGGGGAGGTGACCACCACCGGATCGAGACCGAGTCGCTTCTGCCAGGTCACGATGCTCCGGCTGCGATAGCTGTAGCCGCTGCCCAGCGGCAGGGAGTGATCCAGGACGTGTAGGATCCGGCGCGGGCCCACGGCGCTCATCGCCCGTTAGGCCGCCTGCCACGCGGGGGCCGCGCTGCGGTCCACCCACGTCCGCATCCAGAGCTCGAAGCACAGGAGCGCCCAGAGACGCGCCGAACAGTCTCGCCGGCCCGAATCGTGGATCCGCAGCAGCCGCTCCACCTCGGAGGCGCGAAACATCCCGCGATCCCGGCAGGTCTTCGACAGGAGCAGGTCGCGCGCGTAGTCCCGCAGGTCGCCCCGGAGCCATGCCGCCATCGGGACACCGAAGCCCATCTTCCGCCGCTGGAGGATGCCGTCCGGCAAATAGCCGGCCATCGCCTGCTTCAGCAGGTACTTCCCGGTCCCGGCTCGCAGCTTGAGCGATGAGGGGATGGTCGCGGCGTATTCCATCAGCACGTGGTCGAGCAGCGGCACCCGCGCCTCCAGTGACACCGCCATGCTCACGCGATCCACCTTGGCCAGGATGTCGTCCGGCAGGTACGTTTGCATGTCGATCTGCTGGAGAGCAGACACGTAGTCCGGCGAGCCCAGCTCTTGCTCGAGGCGCGCGAACGCGGTCGGATCCGCCGACGACTCCGCCACCATGCGCCAGTCCTCCGACAGGAGCCGCCGCAGGGTCTCGGCCCGCTCGTAGGTCACGAGGTGGAAGTACTGCGCGACCCCGCGGGCGGCCAGCAGCGACGCGTAGGCTTGGCCGGGGGCCCCGACCGGCAGCACCCGGGCGGTCAACGCGATGAGCGGCCGCAACAGCCCCACGATGCCGCTCCCACGCGTCCACAGCTCGAGGGCCCGGGCGTAGCGGCGGTAGCCCGCGAAGTTCTCGTCGCCACCGTCCCCGGACAGGGCCACCGTGACGTGCTGGCGGGTGATCTGCGACACGTAGTAGGTCGGAATCGCTGACGAATCGGCAAAGGGCTCGTCGAAATGCCACACCAGCTTGGGAAGCACCTCGAGCGCCTTCGGGGTGACCACGTACTCGTGGTGATCCGTCCCGTACCGTCTGGCGACCTCCCGGGCGTACCCCAGCTCGTCGAACCCCGCCTCCTCGAACCCGATCGCGAACGTGCGGATCGGCGTGCTCGACGCGCGCGCCATGAGAGCGACCACCGTGCTCGAGTCCACGCCCCCGCTCAGGAAGGCCCCGATCGGCACATCGCTGACCATGTGGAGGCGCACCGCCTCGTCGAGCTGGTGCCGCAGCCCCTCGATCCACTCCGCCTCGGAAGTCGTGCCGGCGGGCTCGAAGCGCAGCGTCCAGTAGCGCGAGACGACCGGGGCCCCCCCGTCGAGCGACAGCACCAGGACCGACGCCGGCGGTAGCTTCCGCGCCGCAGAAAAGATGGTCTGCGGCGCCGGGACATAGTGACGGGTCAGGTAGTCCCCGAGTCCGTTGCGAGAAATCGTGCGCGGGAAGCTGGGGTCCTCCAGAATCGCCTTGAGCTCGGAGGCAAAGATGAGCCGCTGGCCGTTCCAGGAGTAGACCAGGGGCTTGATGCCGGCCCGGTCCCGAGCCAGGAGCACCCGTCGGGCTCGCTCATCGAGGATCGCGAAGGCGAACATCCCGCGCAACCGGCGCACGCAGTCGGGCCCGAACATCTCGTACGCGCGCAGGACGACCTCGGTGTCGGAGCTGGTACGGAACCGCGCTCCCCGGCCCTCCAGATCCTGCCGCAGCTCCCGAAAGTTGTAGATCTCTCCGTTGAACACGATCCACATCGACTCGTCGTCGTTGGCCATCGGCTGGTCGCCGGTTGCCAGGTCGATGATGGCCAGGCGTCGGTGCCCGAGGCCCACCGGACCCCGGCACACGAAGCCCTCGCCGTCCGGTCCGCGATGGCTCTGGACGCCGGTCATGACGCGCAGCAGCCCCGCGTCGACCGGCCGCCCGGCCACGTCGGCGATCCCTGCGATGCCGCACATGTCAGTCGCTCCCCGGCCCGGACGCGGGCCGCATCCGCCGCACCAGCGGCGACTGCCGGCGCGCCACCGTGAGCGAACGGGACGCGGCCGTCGTCGCGAGCGCCGCCTCCGCATTGGTCGACAGCTGCCACACCACGGCCGACGTGCCGACCAGGAGGAAGTACAGGTCGAAGTACGCGACTCCCAGGAACGCGCCGCTCACCATGAACGGGTAGAGGCACAGCTGGTTCATCTCCGCGTACCCGGAGAGATAGCCGTACTCCGGATGGCCTCGCCAGCGCCGACGGACGTGGCTCAGGCCAAAGAGCGTGATCGTGAGGATGGCGAGGTACAGGCCGAGCCCCACGAAGCCCTGCTCCGCGAGAACCTCGAAGTAGATGCTGTGCGCATCGCGGGCCGCCAGGTAGTTGCGGCCCCAGAACCTCTCCCAGATCTCTCCCTCCCAGAGCACCCGGAACCCTTCCCCGAACACCGGGTGGGCCATCGCGATGTTCCTGGCGGTGTGCCAGGCGTCGAAGCGCCCGGCCACCGAGCCGTCCCGCGTCTCGCTCGAGTCCTGCTCGCTGATCGACGCGATGCGATCCCGCAGCCGATCGGGCATGACCGCGCTGGTCACGAGAGCCGCGATCACCACGGCAACCGCGAACCGCAGTCGCCACGGCGACCGCCACACCAGGATCCCGAGGACGAGGCACAGGCCGACGAACGCGCCCCTCGAGTACGTGAACAGGATCGCGATGATCGAAAATGCGAACAGTACCCGGTACATCCGCTTCAGCCACACCCGGGTCTCCAGGCGGGACAGGTAGAGCAGCATCGGGAGCGCCATGCACAGGGCGAGTCCAAGGGTATTGTTGTCCCCGAAGAAGCTCCGCTCCGGCCCGAACACCCGGCTGCCGCCGCCGGTGCGGAGCACCCACAGTCCGCCCTTCAGCCCATGGAGGCCGAAGCTCGTGGCAACGACCACATAGAGCCAGTGCAGGCGCTCCCGGTCCTGGAACAGGCACATGGTCACGAAGGTCATGAGGATCGACTTGCTGACCCAGTCCCACTTCCCCCACGCCTCCTCCGGGTTGAACGCGAGGATGGTGCTGATCGTGATGTGCGCGGTGAACAGGAACAGGAGGGTCACCGCACCGGACCGGGGCAGGGGCGCGCGATCTCGCGTGAAGAGGAACCCGGCCAGCGTGGCGCCCCCCACCAGCATGGCGATGGGCAGGTTCCGTGCGAACCCCCACGTGAAGCTGTGAGGAACGAAGTAGGCCACCCAGAACCAGGCCAGCACCCCGATCCAGGGCCGGAAGAAGCTCATCGGCACCAGCGGGATCAGGATGGCGACCAGCAGGAGATCGCGCGTCGCACCCATGATGTCTACTCGACCGCCACGTCGCTCGCCGGATTGAGCGGACTCAGGTGGCGAAGCCCGGCCAGCACTGTCGCCGCTGCGTCACGCTGCCCGATGTAGCCGGTGATGCCGCACATGCAGCCTCTCCTCTCTAGATGCCGGTCAGGTGGTAGCACGCCAGCTTCAGCGCGTATGTCGGAAGGTGTGTCTCCCACGGGCCGCCGCGCCGGAGCTCGAACGGCGAGGTCGACGCGGTGTTCCGGCCGCGCCGCGTGGTCACGGCACACGTAAAGCCCGCTCGCTCGACGATGTCCCGGGTGCCGCGGTCGTAGTCGCCCGCTCCCCCGTTCGGGTACGCGAACGCACGCACCTCCGCCCCCAGCTGCTGCTCGAGGACACGCTTGGAACCGTGAATCTCGTCCCACGCCTGCGCGGAGTCCAGCTGGGTCAGAATCGGGTGGGTGACGGTATGGGCCCCGATGGAGAAGCCGAGCCTCCGCAGGGCGTGCACCTCGTCCCAGGTCAGCATGAGGCGCTTCGGGCGCTCCGAGTCGTCGGGCTCCAGGTGGGCCACGAGCCGGTCGACCGATGCTCGCCGGGCCGCATCCGGCAGCCGCTTCATCTCGCCCAGCAACCGCCCCAGCGCCTCCAGCCGGCTTGCCGGTGATGCCAGCGGCAGCGTCAGGCCGGACGGCAGCCGCACTTCGGCCCGGCGCGTCGTCTTGAGGGCAAGAGCCAGCAGGTCGTACCACGGCATCTCGGAACTCGAGATGTATCCGGTCGCGAGGAAGACGGTCGCCGGAAGCCCCAGCCGGGTGAGGATCGGCGCCGCGTGGGTCAGGTTGTCGAAGTAGCCATCGTCAAAGGTGACCGCGACCGCCCTCGAGGGCACACGACCGTGGCGGCGCCGCTCGACGAGATCCTCGACGGTCAGGACGACGTAGTTCTCCGCGAGGTGCTGCATGCGCTCCGCGAACACCGCGGTCGGGACCGACGGGAAGAAGGGATCCGCCTCGTCGTTCACCCGGTGGAACGCCAGAACCGTGAAGCCTTTCCCGCCCCGGAGCCGGCACGCCGCCGTGACCAGCGGTCCGAGAAGGCCGCTGTGATAGAGGCCGTCCGCGGCCGCGCGGATCGCCGCGGTCCGCGCGCTCATGGCCTCGTCTCCCGGTGGCGGTGCCACAGCTCCAGCATGAGCAGGGACCAGAGGATGTCGCCGTAGTACGATGTTGAACCGGCCTGATGCTGGTCGAACAGCCACTCGAGCGCCCCCGGCGCGTAGTAACCCCGCTGCCGGGTCCGGGCCGATAGCAGCACGTCACGCGCGAGCTCCCGGAAGGGCTGATGGTATTTCAGCCAGTCGCTGATCGGGAGGCCGAATCCGTGCTTCTTCTTGTCGAGGATCTCTCGCGGCAGCAACGAAGCAAACGCCCGCTTGAAGAGATAGCGCTTCTCGGTCCCGTGCACCTTGTACCGGCTCGGCAGGGTGGCGGTGTACTCGACCAGAGGGTGGTCGAGCAGCGGAAACCGGACCGAGATGCCCGCCATCTCTGCCGCCCGAGAGACCTTGAGCAGATCGTTGTCCGCGAGGGTGATCTTCAGGTCGAGGTACAGAAGGCGGTCCAGCTCCGACTCCGCGCGAACCGTCCGGAAGTGTCGGCGGGCCACCTGCAGAGGCCAGTCGGCCTCCACGAGGCTTCGAAAGCCGGCGTCGAGCAGGCGGTCGCGTTCCTGGACGAACAGGAACTCGCTGGAATAGAACCGGTCGGGATTCGGCTGCGAGGCCCGGGCCACGTAGCGCTGGGCCTTTCCCAGCACCGTGCCGCCCCCGCCGGGCAGGGCGCGCAGGAGTGGCTCGATGACCCGCCGGCGCACGGGGCCCGGAATGGCCCCGTAACGGGCCAGGATCTGCGCCTTCCGGTAGCGCTCGTTGCCACCGAAGATCTCGTCGCCCCCGTCGCCGGCCAGCAGCCGGGTGAGCCCGCATTCCCGGGCGAGCTGCACGAGCAGCTCGACGGTCTCGCCGCTGATGCGGTTCTTCGAGTAGTCGAG
>LLBZ010000001.1_pt1 | contig 39660 bp, 41 predicted proteins | sample 1489421 | NCBI WGS metagenome assembly LLBZ01 (sample SAMN04092657, study PRJNA295927) | soil metagenome | biome: Soil prokaryotic community; feature: Bulk soil; isolation source: soil from tomato rhizosphere | host: tomato cultivar Moneymaker | place: South Korea | collected 2011-11-01 | reverse complement strand
TCAAAAATCTTAATTTGCTCGGTATCTTTTACGTCTTCTTTTTCCAGTTCCTGAATCTTTTTAAGTGCATACTGCTGTATGGTAAGCAACGGTAAAACAATAGATTCCCTAACTTCAATAGAAGCCTTTCCAGAAGGTTCGTTTTCCATTAATTGTTTGTAACCCGTAAGTTTTAACAATAATGTTTTTGTTGTAATATATTCGCTGTAAATAATATTCCAAAAATCGCCAAATTCTTCATCTTTAGACATGTATTTTGTTAAGTCGAAAAATGATTTTGTTAAACTCATCATGCTGTTTTCCAGTAAAGTTTTAAAGAATTTAGAATTTTTATATAGAGCTTCTACTTTGTTAAATTCACCTTTTTCTTCATATTTTTTCAATGCTGTTCCAACGCCAAAAAAACCGGGAACATTTTGTTTTAATTGGCTCCAAGACCCCACAAAAGGAATGGCTCTTAAATCAGAGAAAACTAATTTATCTGAAGAACCTCTTTTTGACGGTCTGCTTCCAATATTGGTTTTAGCATAATATTTTAAAGTACTCATGCGTTCCAAGTACGGAATGAACATGGGATGGCTTTTAAAATCTTTATAAGCTTGGTAGCTTGTTTCGGCTAAATCGTCCATGACCATTCTATCTTCATCAGATAGTTCATGTTTTTCTTTTCCTAAGCGGTTAAACATGCCCGAACTTATAAGCTGTTCTAAATTGTATTGAGACGAATCTAAAGTTCCAAAATTAGAACTTATGGTTTGTCCTTGAACGGTAAGCTGTACCTCTTTATCTTCAATTTTAGGCCCTAAAGATGCATAAAACTGGTGTGTTTTTCCACCACCTCTTGCCGGAGGACCTCCACGTCCATCAAAAAATATAGCAGTAATACCATATTTTCTAGACATTTCGGTAAGCATTTCTTTTGCGGTATAAATACCCCAGTTAGCCATTAAATACCCGCCATCTTTTGTGCCATCAGAAAAACCTAGCATAATAGTTTGCTTGTTGCCACGGCTTTTTAAATGTGTCATGTATGCTGGATTTGTATATAATTGCTCCATGACGGCAGGGGCATTTTCTAAGTCGGTAATGGTTTCGAAAAGCGGTACCACATCTACGGTTAAGTCATCTTTAAATGCCACTATTTTAAGCATGGCAAAAAGCTGCATCATATTTAAAGCCGTTTGGTTGTTGCTAATAATGTATCTATTAGCGCCGCGCTCGCCATTACTTTCCTGTATATCTTTAATAGCCTCGATGGTTTTTAAAGTGTTGTAAACCATTTCATCATCAAACACATTGATATCAACACTGATATCTGTAACTTCCGATAAAATTTTAATTTGTTCAGCTTCAGATAAATCGTGGTAGTTTTTTGGGAATGATGTGTTCCCATTGCTAATTAAATGGTCAATTACTGTTGTAAAAACATCATGGTGGATTCTGCTATCTTGTCTAATATCCAGGGTTGCAAAATTATATCCGAATAAATGGATGCGGTTAATTAAGCTATTTATTTCATTAACGTAAAGCGATTGGAATTCTTCAACAATAACGTTTCTAATACTTAATAATTCTTTAAGAAACGCTTTTGAAGTAATAGCTTCAGGGTAGTCTAAGTTGATGCTAAAATTGTAGAAAATAGTTTCTAAGCGTATAATGCGTTCCTCTACACCTCTAAAAGTAAGTTTGCGTCTTAAGTTTTTTAAGTCGGCATAATATTTTTTTAAGATAGCTTGTTTAAGCTTTTTTGCTACGCGAAGGGTGGTGTCTGGTTTTACAAACGGGTTTCCATCGCGGTCACCACCTGGCCAAAAACCAATATTGATTATTTCGTTGTGTTTTTTACCGTCATCGTAAATATTCTGTTGGATGTAATTATAAATTTCTCCAAAAGATTGATAAAAAACATTTTCTAAATACCATATTAAGCTTTTTGCTTCGTCATAGGGTGTTGGCTTTTCGTGTTTAAAGAAAGGCGTTTTTCCTAATTGAGCAAATAGGTTGTTAATTTCAGATAGGTTATTTTTTTTAATGGCCTCTGTTAAATCCGTAATAATACCAAGTACAGAGCCCGGATAAAATTGTGTTGGATGTGCAGTTAAAACAATGCGTACTTTAAACTCTTCGAGATAATTTTGTAAAGCTTCCAAATTGTTGTTGGAAACGGCCGATTCTTTAAGGTTTCTTAAAGTGCCAATACCTTCCATGTTGTTTACAATAGGGAAAGCGGCATCTTCAACAGCATCAAATAAAACCACTTGGCGTTCTATATATTGTATAAACCTAAAAAGTAGATTTATTTGGCTTTCCTTAGAACGTCTTCCTTGGTATTTTTTAAAGAACGTATCAACGATGGTGGTTGGGTCGTCTCCATTTTTAAATCCTTTTTGGCAGGTTTCATGAAACAAAGGCAGTAACGCCCCTGTTTTTGTAATAGCATCAAAAGGTAAGGTCATAAATATACTATTGTATATTTGGTATTTAGACAGTACGTGTTGTTTGAATCGTGTTAATTTCGGTTCTACAGACATAAGGTAGTTCAGTTCTATTGAAAATTAACCATAAAAGTAAGGAAGCTTTAATTAACGAACATAGAAAATTCAAAATTTTATCAATTTTTGTTATTTACTGAATTCTGATTGAGAATAATTAAAAAAATGTTCACTTAATCTGAATCTTTATAACCTTAATTTCTTTGCAATACTTTAAAGAAGCAACGTAAAGGGTGCCTTTTTTTAAACAGCTCCATTTAGAAGTATGACAATTGTCATGTTTTGTTTTGTTATTTAGTTGGTACTTCGCATCTTTTAAGTCATTCATAAATTTGTTCAAAACAAAAGGAAATTACAATTACCATTTTTGAATAATATGAATACTTTGAAAGTATTTTATAAACACGAAACAAATGAATAAAACCCATACATTCCACATTCCTGTCATGGGAATTGGATTTACAATAGACGCACCGTTAAAAGTTGCTCAATACGGAATAGACTCTGTAATCTCATTGGTCGATGATATTTTGATTGAGAAATTGAGAAAAATGTATAGCGAAAAATTTGAAATTCCCTATACCGAAATAACTGATAAAATAGATGATTTTAGAGCAAAACGAATTACATCCTATTTGAATATGATGAGCGATTTGGTCGATAAAAAATTTGAAGCTTTAAAAATGGGTGCTACCGAAAAAGGGGAAGAGCTAAAAGCTTATATAAATATGCTACCATCAAGCTCTAAGGTTAAGCAAGAGTTTAATAAGCTAACAGAAAAAGGATTTAATATTTCAGAAATTAAACAATGGGCTTCACAAAACCTAACCAAAGGGAGTATTGATGTCAATATTATGACGAAAGTCGATAAAGACAACTATATAAAAAACGAAAAGTTGCCAATTGAGTATAACGATGCCCATGCCGCTTTACGAGGTTTTGCCAATAGTAAACTAAAATCTTCGGTGGTATTGTCGGCAGGAATGAACCCCAGATTGTATGCATACATGAGCCAGTTCGATGATTTTTATCCAACAGAAGACGGTACTTTTAAAAAGAAAATTATCTTAAAAGTGAGTGATTACAGATCGGCGTTAATTCAGGGTAAATTTTTAGCAAAAAAAGGACTATGGGTATCAGAATACAGAATAGAGTCTGGACTTAACTGTGGCGGGCATGCTTTTGCTACTGATGGCTATTTATTAGGACCTGTTTTGGCAGAATTTAAAGAAAAAAGAGAAGAGTTAAGAGCATCTGTAGAAGCTATTGTAAATCAAGAATTACTTAATCAAGGGCGAGCCATTTCAAAAACACCTTTAAGCATCAGGGTTTCGGCTCAAGGCGGTGTCGGTACACACGAAGAGCATGAATTTTTGCTTAACCAATATCAATTAGATGCTGTGGGTTGGGGAACGCCCTTTTTATTAGTGCCAGAAGCAACAACGGTTGATGAAAAAACCATGAATCAATTGATGCTTGCTAAAGAAGAAGACTTGTATTTAAGTGACATTTCACCCTTAGGCGTACCATTTAATAACCTCAGATCGAATACCAAAGATTTAGAAAAAGAAGCGCTGATCAGTAAGGGCAGACCAGGAAGTTCGTGTCCTAAAAAATTTGTAGCCTTAAATAAAGAATTCAAAGAAACAGGGATTTGTACAGCATCTAGGGAATATCAACATCTAAAAATAAAAGAATTAGATAAAGCCGGTTTGCCTTTAAACGAATATCAAAAGGAATTTAATAAAATAACCGAAAAATCGTGTACCTGTGTAGGTCTAGGCACTTCGGCATTGTTGGCTTATAATTTAGATACGAAGGTTGAAGGCGAAGGCGTTTCTATTTGTCCAGGACCTAACATGGCGTATTACTCAAGAGTCATGAGTTTAAAGAATATGACTGACCATATTTATGGACGAGACAACATGATTTCTAGAACCGATCGCCCGAACTTGTTTGTTAAAGAGCTCACTATTTATATTGATTATTTAAAAAATAAATTAGAGGAAGTAAAAACAGTAATGACCAATAAAGAAGAAAAATACTTGCTGACCTTTACCCATAATTTAGGCGAGGGTGTTGCTTATTATAAAACCTTGTTTAATGAGTTAAAAAGTACGTTTCAAGATATAAAAGACGAAGTGTTAGATGCGTTAGCCAACGGTGAAAAATCATTAAGTTTAATAGCTTTAGAAATCCAAGATTTATCAATTCAAAACCAGAAAACACAAGTAGCTGTCTAGTGTTAAGTTAAGCATAATTTAGCCAGCCCAAGTCTTGTTCTTTTTCCCTTTTATTTCGTTAAAAAAAACGTACCGTAGCTACAGCTATGCTAAGTTTTTTAGCCTTATAAAAGAAAAAAATAATGGCGACTTAACCGACATATTACACTTAACCCAACACTAGTATTCGTATTTAATTTGAATAATTCCCCTAAGAAACAGTTTAAGTTTTGTTTATTGATGCTTTTAGATAAAATTTAAACAGTTTCTAAGGCTCTGCCTCAAGGATAGTCAGTTTCAATTAATTTTTTATTTGAAGGAGTTTTTGTTTTAGTAAATAAATATGCCTTTGATTAAAAAGAATTTAAAAATTTAATAAAAAGATAAAGACCCATTTAATTCTCACTCATTTTTTCTATTAATCTCAGTTCAATAAGATTATAATTAAGATATTTGTATAATAATTGAACAGCATAAGAAGATTTTCTTGTGTAGCATGTTGAAGATTAAGAGAATCATGGACTTAGTAAAAGAAATAAAGCGTCTAAAAGAAGAGAAAAATGCGGTTATATTGGCGCATTATTATCAAGTTGCAGAAATACAGGATATTGCCGATTATGTTGGTGATAGTTTGCAGTTGTCACAAAAAGCAGCTGAAACCGATGCTGATATTATTGTATTTGCAGGGGTTCATTTTATGGCAGAAACTGCTAAAATATTGAACCCAACCAAAATGGTGGTGTTGCCCGATTTAAAAGCGGGTTGTTCATTGGCAGATTCTTGTCCGCCGGAAGCTTTTGAAAAATTCACGAAAGCCCATCCCAACCATGTGGTTATTACCTATGTGAATTGTTCCGCCGAAATTAAAGCATTAAGCGATATTGTTTGTACATCGTCTAACGCTGTAAAAATTGTAGAATCCATCCCAAAAGAAACGCCTATTATTTTTGCTCCGGATAAAAACTTAGGGCGTTATGTTAGTAAACAAACGGGCAGGGATTTATTACTTTGGGACGGAAGTTGCATTGTACATGAAGCGTTTTCAATAGATAAATTAATTGAGCTTCATAAAAAATACCCAGATTATAAAATTATTGCGCATCCAGAATCTGAGGAACATATTTTAAATACGGCTACCTACATTGGTTCTACTTCAGGGATGATAAATTTTGTGAAGGCGCATCCTGAAGAAAAATTTATTGTGGCTACCGAAGCGGGTATTTTACATAAAATGCAATTAGAAATGCCTGATACCGAATTAATTCCTGCGCCAGCAGTTGAAGACAATACCTGCGCTTGTAGCGAATGCCATTTTATGAAAATGAACACGCTACAAAAACTATACGATTGTCTGTTAAATGAAAGCCCTCAAATAGAAGTACCGGAACACATTAGAGAACGTGCTTTATTGCCAATAGAACGTATGTTAGAGCTTTCTAAATAACATGATTAATACAGACTATTTAGTAATTGGATCTGGCATTGCAGGTTTAACTTTTTCAGTTAAAATAGCCGAAAAATTTCCAAACAGAACCGTTGTTATTGTAACCAAGGCCAACGAAGACGAATCGAACACCAAGTATGCACAAGGTGGTGTTGCCGTTGTTTTGGACAAAGAAAAGGATTCCTTTAAGAAGCATATTGAAGATACCCTAATTGCAGGTGATGGTTTGTGCAATAAAGAAGTGGTTAAAATGGTTGTTGAAGAAGGCCCCAAACGTTTAGAAGAACTTTTGCTTTGGGGAGCTAATTTTGATGTAGATGCTGGAGGTGAATTCAATTTAGGAAAAGAAGGCGGCCATTCAGAATATCGTGTTGTACATCATAAAGACATTACGGGTTACGAAATAGAACGCGCCTTACTTAAACGTGCCCATCAATTACCCAACATCACTATTTTACCTCATCATTTCGCCATCGATTTGGTTACAAACCACCATATTGTCAACGATACATCCGAAAAAGTATCCTGTTACGGTGCTTATGTTTTCGATCAAAAAACCGATAATATCTTCACTATAAAAGCAAATAGTACCCTTTTAGCTTCTGGTGGTATTGGTTGTGTTTATGGTCATACTACAAACCCCATTATTGCTACGGGTGATGGTATCGCTATGGCTTATAGGGCAAAGGCTAAAATTAAGGATATGGAGTTTGTGCAATTTCACCCAACGGCTTTGTACGAAGCAAAGGGCGAATCGTCATTCTTAATTTCTGAGGCCGTTAGAGGTTTTGGTGCGTATTTACGAAACAAATCGGGACATCGATTTATGCTGGATTACCACGAACAAGCCGAATTGGCATCGCGCGATATTGTTTCGCAAAGTATCGATAGTGAATTGAAAAAATCAGGTGAAACACATGTGTATTTAGATTGCACCCATTTAGATATGGATGCTTTTAAAAATCACTTTCCCAATATTTATAACAAATGCTTAGAGCATCACATACAAATTGAAACCGATTGGATACCTGTTGTTCCGGCATCTCATTATTTATGTGGCGGCATTAAAGTGAATAAAAAAGGAAAAACAAGTATTTCCAATTTATTTGCCTGTGGTGAATGCTCCAGAACAGGATTGCATGGAGCCAACAGACTTGCTTCCAATTCGTTATTGGAAGCCTTGGTGTACGCGCATAATATTTTTAAATACCATAGTGAAAATGACTATGAAGTAGCCGATGTCATAATTCCGGATTGGAATGATGAGGGTACAACAATCCCGAAAGAGCATATTTTAGTACAGCATAATTTGAAACAAATGCAGGCTTTAATGCGAGATTATGTGGGTATTGTAAGAAGTAATAAACGTTTAAAACAAGCGATAAAGCATTTAGATTTAATTCATAATGAGGTTGAAGAACTGTATAAAGAATCTAAAATATCAACCTCGCTTTGTGAGTTGCGTAACATGGTGAATGTTTCTCATTTAATTGTAGAACAATCTTTAAAAAGAACCGAAAACAAAGGCGGTTATTTCAATATTGATAATGTAGACAAGTAGAAAGACAACTACTGGACTTTCCCAAACAAAAAGAGGCTGCCTTAATTTTAGGCAGCCTCAAGAACATGAATTTAAAGAACAATGGTTTATTTTCCTAACATCAATAATTCATTGCATACCACTTCGGTAACATAGCGTTTGTTGCCATCTTTATCATCATAACTACGTGATGTTAATTTGCCTTCAATAGCAACTTCTTTTCCTTTAGTTACATATTTTTCAATTATTTGGGCTGTTTTTCCCCAAGCAACAATGTTGTGCCATTGTGTGTCCGTGATTTTTTCACCTTTCGTATTGGTGTAGCTTTCGTTTGTTGCAATAGCAAATTTTGCTAGTGTTTTTCCAGATTCTAAATTGATGATTTCTGGATCGTTTCCTAAGTTGCCAATCAACTGTACTTTGTTTCTAAGTGTGCTCATAATTTTAATTTTTAATTGTTAAACAGTTAATACTATCGAGTTCTGATGTTTCGACATGGCAAAGATGTTATTGTTGGAAAAATATAATCGGTTAGTAAACATTTGTGTTCGTTTGTAAATATTTGTAGTCGTTTAAATCGCTTTAAATGATTGGTAACAGAGCATCTATATACAAAAAGGGACAAACGAATATGTTAATTTAATAAAGCAAGAAAAACGCTTTTTTTTGGGAAGCCAGACCTTTAATCCACGATTAGCACCTACTTATTCAGAATGCCAGAGCGTGAGCATCTTGCCGAATAAATCAGACCAAAGGTAATTCAATCAAATAACGTGTCGCACTAGTTAATGTTATCTCTTGGAGCTTAACTCTAACTTACGGTCAATACCGATGCTATTTTTTGTCCTTTGGCTTCTTTACGGAAGCTTTTAGAACATCGTCCAAAGTGCCTTTGATAATCAAGGGCTTTTCTTTAGGTTTTTTATTGTCTTTTGGATTTTTGTCCTTGTTCATTTATACTTACGGTTTGAGTTTTAAGTAAATCGCCCATTTTAGTAAAATTAAGCAATCCTAACATTAAAACACCCGTGTTCGCTTGTAATGTTAGATTACTTATAAAAGCTCGGATATATGGAAAAACAATAGCAATTGAGTTGCTATAGAAATAATCTGGAATATCTTTAATATCTAGACCTTTTGAAAATTCATATATAGCAAAACTATTAATTCTAACGACAGGATTATTGTTGCCTTCTTCAAAACCTGTAAATTCAATATTTAATTGAAATACCCCTAATTCTTTATTATATTCTCCGCTAGGATTAAAGTCTATTTTTAATTCAGATTCTTTCTTCTTTGAAGATTCATAAGAAAAACTGGGTACTTTAAATGTCTTAAAGCTAAAAGACGCTTTTTTTACTTCTGCCATACGACAAAATTAAACAAAAAAAAGCTCCAATTTATGTTTGGAGCTTTTTTTATTTTTCTTTGACCACCAAGGTTTAGGAGGTGGTATTTTAATTTCAATTTCATTTTCAATTTCTTCTATATCTATAAAATCTAAGCTTTCAAATGAATAACACTTTGCTCCAACTATTTGAGTTGTATTCATATCTTCAAAGAAAATTTCATCTAAGAAAGGCGTATTGAATGCAACTTCAAATTCTCTTATATCAATGGCTTTTAATATTAAAATAGGTTTTTCTATTTCTATTAATTCATTGTCAGATATAAAAATAATTTCTTCGGTTGGAAATAATTCTTCAAATTCATCTTCTAAAGATAGCTGAGAAGCCACATAAAATGTGTCAGTTTCAAAAAATTCTTTAGGTCTTACATCTATTATATGTGTGTTTAGATATTTTTTATATTCATATTTTATATCTAAAAATTCACAATTAGCGTGCAATTCTTTGAGTTTTTTGATTAAATAATCTATCGAAGTCATTTATATTTTTTTATTAATCAAGTTTATTATTTCGTGGCTTAGCCTTAAAGCTTCTGTGCTTTTGGGTTCATTTATCTGGTCGTTGTGATAATCTGACATAACCCTAAATAATTTTAATTTCTTAATCTTGTCTCTAACGTTTTTAGTGTATATCAAATCGGATTTTTTGCTAATTTCTTTGATTATTAAATCTATTGGGTATTTATTGGAATAAAGTGTAGGTACACCATCTTGCTTAGAATTTGCAATATCATTATCCATTATTTCATAAGTAATGCCTATTGAATTAAGCTTTGACATAATATGTTGAAAACACCCATAATATGAACAATGTACGCTTGGCGCATAATATTGATGCTCATTTATTAATTCTTTTGCGGCTTCCAAATTGAATACCGATTTAGATTTTATATAGTCCAATAAATGATATTTTCTTATTAGAAGTTTACAAATATATCTAAAAGAAACAATATCCATACATAAAATGCCGTAAAAACGGACGAGATATTGTATCAATTTATCACTTATTACGTAATATACGATAAAATATAGGAAATTGATGTTAAATTATCAAGATTTTAACGTTAGTCTTTTATAACTCAAAGAACTTTCACTATCCAATAAAAATTTCTCAAACCTTTGTTGGTTTGTCAAAGAACGTGTGTTGAAACGTGCGCTGTATTCATCTAAATAACGCTCTAAATGTTTGTCGCTTACTTGGTGGTAGATACCGTAAAGACCACGTTTAAGAACGCTCCAAAAGTTTTCGATTGTGTTCGTGTGAACATTGCCCTCTACATAGATATTGATTCCATGTTGAACGTTATCATGTGTATAGAACTTTTTTAAGTGGTTATATACTGGTGCTTCATCCGAATAGATTGTAGAGCCTTGCTGAACGTGTTTGGAAATGAATGAACCTATGTTGTTTAAATCGGCACTTGGAACGTGTTTAAGAACCACTTGCCCGTTACGCTCTATGATACCTACTACCATTTTTTTAGGCACATACGGTTTACCCTCGTTAGTCAAAGTATTATCTATAACCGAGCGTTTTTTACCGTGATGCTTAAATTTGTTCTTTCCACCGATATAGGTTTCATCAACTTCTACCATATTATCGTTACCCAATAATTTAGGCTCTTTAACTTTCAGCATTTCTCTTATACGGTGCAATACAAACCAAGCGGTTTTTTGTGTAATTCCTAAGTCCGATGCTAATTGAACAGAACTAATTCCCTTTTTATGGTTGGTAGCCAAGAATATAGCAGCGAACCATATTCTTAAAGATATTTTAGAGTTTTCAAAGATAGTACCAACCTTAACGGTAAACTTTTTGTAACATTCGTTGTTTGCACATTTATAGCCCCTTGTGGTTTTGTAAACTCTCTCACTACCACAATGAGGGCAAACAGGATAACCATTCCAACGAACCAATTCATAATATTCTATGCAAGTCGCTTCTTCTTTGAAGTGGTCTAAAAGCTGTGGTAGTGATTTAAAATTCATGGTTTCTAATTTTATATATACAAATATAATCGGTTATTTTGATATATACAAATAAATTATACAAAAATATTCGGTTTATTTGATATTTATTGCTAATTTTAGCCCATGACTACATATAAAGAGCGTATAAAGGATAAAACAAACTTCGTCTTGATTAAAAATGACGTAGTATTAGGTACGTTTGGAAACCTAAAAAAGATTACGGATTTTGTTGAAGATGAAAACTTTCCGAGTTATTGGACTTTAGTCCGTAAAGATGAATATCCTATCGAGTTTGAAGATTATAGGATTTTTAAGGTTAAGCATTATTAATATTATGGTATGACTTCTATTCCTTCGTATTCATCATCATTGTCGTTATCATTTGTTTGTTCAAAAATACTAGTCTGAGCAGGGTCTTTTGATTTTTTACTATGAAATTTCTCGTTTTTTTCTTCCTCTGCTTTTAAAACATCTACATAATCTAGATTGTAAATAAGTATTTGGTGGTCTGCAAAATGCTCGAAATCTTTTAAATTGTGTGAAAAAACAGCATCGCATCCACTAGAAATAGCGACTGCGCAGATGTTATAATCATTTATCATTAAACATTTAGGAATGTTATTTTCAGTAGCGTAACTTTTAGCGTTTGTTTTAGATAATTTAAGCCTTAACTCTGTAAATTTCCTAGCTGAAACAATATCATGTTGAGCTATTTCAAAATTAGATGATATGTAATCAAAATAGCCCTCTCTTTCATCCTCGTCTTCAATATTTCCTAATAATTCTCCAACAACCAAGCTAGGTATTACAATTAAAATATTGTTCTTTTCAAAATAATTAAACAAGTAGTCTGCTTTTTCTAAATATTCTTCTTGTCCTTTTGTACATTGTTTTTTAATGTACCAAACGAGCATATTTGTATCTACGCAGACTTTCTTCATATAATTAACCTCTTAATGATGTAATGTAATCGTCGGGATTATCGATATTTATCCAATATTTACTAAGTAGGTTACTAAGTCCTTTCAATTTTTCGGTAAGGGGTAAATCTGAAATAACTACAAATGATTTGGCTTTTATTTCAACTAATTCGTTGTTTTCTTTCTTCCATTTACCAATTCCTTTTATTCCAATTCTATTATAAAGATTTGGGGATAATTCTTTAGCGTTTTTACTTGAAGTTTCTACAGAAATATAATTTCCGTTATCTATTTGAATCCTTACTCTAGGCTTAGAACCGCCTATTCTAATAATTTTTCCATATATAGTTGTTTCTCCTTTGAAGTATAAAGAATCGGTTATTTTAATATCGCTATCTACCGTTATTTCTGCTGTTTCAACTCCCTCAATTCCATTTAGTATGGCTTTACATTTATATTTATTGACAAATGATTGAAAAACCATAAGATTTTCAATTGTTTCGTAAGGAAGTCTATTAACTCTATTTTGCTTAATTGCTGTATTTATTTCATTCGCAGCTTCCTTTATTTGTATTGTGTGAGGCTCTGCTTCAATAGTTAAGCTTTCGTGTTTCACATTAACTACACTAATAAAATCAATTCCTTTTCTTGCAGGATTGATTTTATTAGCAACAGACAAAAGAGCATTTTCATAAGACGCAACAATCTTAGCGAACTCATTAGCAGTCACCTTAGATGGGTCTATTTCATTCCCCGTAAACTTTATTTTAAGCCTCTCAGACAATGCGTTTTAAGTTATTATAGTTTAACAAATATAAATAAAAGATATTTAGAAAAATTAATATTATTTTCATATAGTGTTCTTAATTGAATTTATTATTATAATATATACGATGCTATTCAATAAAAAAGGCAAACGATGTAACTATTGATATGGTAATTATACAAATAGAGTAAAATATGGTCGGTGATATTCTTATGGGTGTGTTCGGGATTTATTTGTTGTGTGGTTATTTGCATAAAAAACAAATATTTAGTGTCAAAACGTTCTAATTTAAGGAAAAAATAATTTTTTCTCAATAAAAAAGTTTGATAAGGGCAACTTATTAAAGAGGTTATAAGCTTCGCAATCATTATTTTCATACCTTCTCCATACCCAATTAGAATACCAATCTGCAAACCAAATCATTTTATTGTTGTAGCTATTTATAAACTCACAGTCTATATCAATATTGCAGCCATCATCCCCCCAGACCACTGTTTTTATGTAATCAGGGAAACTTTGACCATGACTTACTTTTATTGTTCTTTGGTCAATAAAAATCTTAGCGCAATCACAATTCAATATTTGTTGCCTAACCAATAATGATAAAACATAATTATAAAATATGTTTTAATCTTTTCTTAAGGCTTCATTTACTTTCGGCTTATAAACCGTAATTGTTATTATTTTAAAGCTTGGTGCTTTTGATTTAATCTTGTTTAATTGAGAGGTTATAAATTTGCAATGATCAGAACTAAAGCTAGCTCCTTTTTTTTCAATGCCATTTTTCAAACCATATTTACTGTACATTTCAAGAATGAAACGGACTATGTGTTTTTCGTGTTCTTCTTCCACAATAAAACCAGAAATAGTCAAATATCTGCTAGAGCCACCTTTTCTTATGGGTTTGTCAAATGTCCAACCCAAATCTCCGCTTTCGTCTAAATAGAAGTTCATAAAAAAAGAGCCTAAATTAATAGGCTCTAAAATATTTTTAAAAAACAGACCCTAAGGGTGGTGTATTTATAATACACTTATGGTAGATGTCTCACAACCACACTTTGCTTAGGAGTGTTACCTGTTTACTATACAAAAGTACAAATAAATTACTAATGTTGACGGCATAATTAACATTTAATTTTTAAAAGGCATTTATTTCCTTGATAATCTTGATTTATTTTTTGATTTTGAGCTTGTCCCATAATGTATATAGATGCCGGTAACAGGGGTGTATAAATATGTTGCAGAAATATAAAAATTGTATATAGCTGCCTCTTCAATGTATAGGGATAGGAGTTTGTTACACTTGTTAATGATACTCCTTTCTTTTATAGCGATAACTCCTTAACTAAACAGCCAATACTGAGGGTAAAATTTATTTTTCGTCTTTAGGATTGTAATTTAACCCTTGTTTTAGTTTTTGGTTGAATTCTGAAAAGGGTTCTTGAATTTCAATTTTTTTTTCACTTGGTAATTCACCCTTTTTGACGCCTTCAACCATTTTATCAAAGTCAGATTTATATTCTTTATCCTGGATTACCCTGAATTTTTCAAATTCTTTTTCAGCAAATGTTTCAGCAACATTTGCTCTCATTTTCCCAGCATCATTTAAAATATCGTAGTCATTAAATGTTAAAAAAGCGTCTAATTCGCCCACCCAATCTTTCATATTCATTATTTTACCTCTACTGGCTTGGTTTTCTGCATAATCTAGATACATAGTAACAATCCTGTTTAATTCAGATATTTCTTCTTGGGATAAATAATTTTTTGCAACGCCGACATCTGACTTTAGTATTTTGCCTCCTTTTTTTTCATTTTTCCAACTTGTTAATCCCATGTGAGGTTTTTTGGAACTTGCTCTTAGTTTTATGATTTCTGATGCTGTATGGTTAGTAATGGCATACTCTAGCTTGTTTTGTACTGTTGCGAAGAAAGTTTGTGTAATTGGAGCTTTGGGATCATAATCAATTGCAGTGGCATAGATATCCGTAATTTTTTGATAAAAACGTCTTTCAGAAGCACGTATTTCTCTAATACGCTCAATTAATTCATCAAAATAATCTTTGTCAAATAAGTTTTTCCCTTGTTTTAATCTGTTGTCATCAAGCACAAAACCCTTTACAAGATAACTTTTTAAAATACTGTTAGCCCAAATTCTAAACATGGTGGCTTTTTGTGAACTAACCCTATAGCCAACTGAAATTATAGCATCAAGATTATAAAACTCAATATTTCTTTGAACATTTCGACCACCTTCTTTTTGAACTGTCAAGATTTCCTTGACAGTTGAAAATTTATTTAATTCACCCTCTTTGTATATGTTGTTTAAGTGAAGGCTGATATTTTGTTTGGTAGTGTCAAATATTTCAGCCATGCTATTTTGAGAAACCCAAACCGTTTCGTTCTTATCGTCTAATATTACTTGGATATTGGTTGTGCCATTATCCGATGAATAAAACATGAAGTTTGTGTTTTCTAAACTATACATTTATTAATTCTTTAAAGTTGCTTTATTCTCGATGTAAGACAAAGGTAAATTAAATCTTTCATTTCATGAATCTTGTCTTATATCTGAACACAAATTCACCAACGTAAAAATGCTCTATGGTGTTTATAGATACACGACCTCTTACGTATTCACCTTGATTAATCCAATCCAAAGCAATTTCTAATACGTTGTAGCATAAACCAAGCACTTTTTTGGGTTATTCCTAAGTCTTTGCTTAACTGTATAGATGAGATTCCTTTTTTATATGATGTTACAATCCAAATGGCAAGAAACCATTTTTGTAAATCCATTTTAGTATTATCAAAAATAGTGTTCGTTCTAACGTTGAAGTATTTTCCTGTGTTTTTACATTTATATTTATTTCCTTTACAATCATATACTTTAGAAGTAGCATCAAAAGGACTTACGACGTTACCGTTCCAACGTAATATTTCTAAATGGTCAATACAAGATTGCTCAGTTGGAAAGGCTTGGATTAAGTCTAAGACTGATTTTACTTCTTTATTGAACATAATCTTATTATTTAAAGAAATAAACATAGTGTTTATTTACACAACAAACAAATATTTAGTGTAAAAAAGAGCTAATCTATATTTGAATTACTGAAATCTATTTATTTTTTCCAACTTTTTTAGCTTGTTTGCGTATATAATTTATAATACACTTTAACACATAACGTTTTAATATATGAATTAAATAATGTATCTTATAACGTAATAATATGTCTTCTATATAATTTAACTTATATTTAATTACATAATATTTTATTATATTGTAACTTTGTATTAACAAATACAATAAACTTATAAACAACTAACAGTTATAAAAATGACTAAAATTCGTAAATACAGAACTGACTTCTTATTCCCTAAAAGTTCATTTTTTATTGGAATGGGTAGTGCTTTTAACGTGTTTGGAAATTACTATAAGTTTAATACTTCAAAGACTTCTTTAGAAGCTGATTTTAAAGCTATACAATCAGATTGGGGTGTTGTTGGACAAGATATTGAAAAAGCTATCAAAAACGTTAAAAAAGAACTTTCCTTAAAATAAAATGTCAGAAGCTTTAGACCCAATCAATGAGGAGGAAGAAAATGACATTCCTCAAGAAATTCAAGAAATATTAAATGACCCTGAAATTTCTGACGAGAAAAAGGAAAAAATAATATCTGTCCTTACAATTAAGAGAAGTTTTAGTGGACCATTACCTTCACCTGAAGTTTTGCAACAGTATAATAATGTAGTAAAAGATGGTGCTGAACGTGTTGTGAAAATGGCAGAAAACCAATCTAAACATCGAATGGATTTAGAAGATTTCGCTATAAAAGGACAAATAAAACAAAGTGGTAGAGGTCAAATTTTTGGTTTTACATTAGCTCTACTTTGTATTGCCTCTACTGTTTATTTAGCGACAGAAGGTTATGAAACTCTTGCAATAGCATTAGGAACTACAACTGTAATTGGTCTTGCTAGCATCTTTGTTTTAGGCAAAATTTTCCAATCTAAAGATAAAGAATAATATTTTGCTTCCGACTGTCAGCAATCTACCTACCTTAATAAAATAAAATTTTCAAAGTCTATTAAAAGACTTATTATAAGATTTTTATTGTTTTGTTGTATATTTCAGTTATTAATACAATTTACAATGTCGTATGTTAAGGATATAGAGGAGTCTAATCAGTTTCTAAAATCATTTGCATTATCTCTATTAACATCTCCTTTGTGGTATCTGTCATTTTTTTTTATAAACAATAATTTTTATAAATAAAACTACTGATGCAACTATTTTAGTGACATTATCATGTACATTAAGCTTTATTTCTACATTTTCATTAGGGCTGATTGTTTTGCTAAATGATAAATCAAGGGAAGATGAAGACGCTTTATTTAGTTGTTGTATTTCTCTTTCATCCCTTATTCTAATGATATGGAAATCTTTACTATTGTTTACTATATATTCAATAGGCTTTATTTTTGATTCATATATCTATTTTTATTGGTATATAGTCATATATTTTTTAATATATATTATAGCCCTAATCATAGAATTGATTCCTGAAAAAAAAGAAATGATATAGTCAGTAAAATAATTACTAATAAAAAACTAATAATGAATGACTTTATTAGTTTTATTTCTCTAAAACTAAACTTCTTTCTCATAGCCTAGTTTTTTTAATATTGAATCGATTTTCTTCATTTTTTATTGGTGTAAACAGGCATGTAATTCCCAATAACAGAAGAATTATATTATTTTACTGTCAAAAATAAATTTGTACATTTATAAAAAAGATGTACTTATGTCCAAAGCTTGTTTAGAATGTGGTGAAAAAATAATAGGAAGAAGCGACAAAAAATTTTGTAGTGATTATTGCCGTAATGCCTATAACAATACCATAAATAAAGATTCTAAAAACTTAATTCGAAACATAAATAATCGATTAAGGAAAAATTGGCGCATTTTAGAAACGTTAAACCCAGAACAAAAAACAAAAACCACGAGAACAAAACTTATTCAACATGGTTTTGATTTTAATTTTTTCACAAGTACTTATACTACTAAAGTAGGTACCGTTTATTACTTTGTTTACGATCAAGGGTACTTGCCCTTAGAAGATGAATATTATGCCTTGGTAAAAAGAGAAAGCTAAACAAACACTACCATGTATGTCCTTTTAAGGCAAGGGCTGCTTTTAAAATGTCTTTCTGACTTATTTGACCTACCAATTTTCCGTTTTCAACAATAGGAAAACGTCTGCGTTTTGATTCTAGAAATTTATTTGCAGCATCAAAAATATTCATGTTCCCATCAATGGTTTCAACATTTTTCACCATACATTTTTCAACAGTATTATTTTCCATAGGCAAATTGTGGTACCTGCTTTCACTTATTTGTTTAATACAATCGCCTTCAGATATAATACCAATTAATTCATGCTCATCGTTTACGACCGGACCACCAGAAATTCTGTTTTTAATTAAGGAATCAATCACTTTTTCTATGAGTTCCTCAGACTTAAAGGTTATCAGGTTTGTAGACATGTAGTCACTAACCTTAATAGGCAAATCTACACAGGTATTCTGCTGATTTTTTCGAGAGGCTAAAAAACTTTTAATTCCCATAATTCTATCTTTTAACAACCTAATGTACTTATTTTTTTTAAATTTTCCTAATAATGTATTTTTCATCTGACATTAAATCCATAATAAAACCTTAAGAATAATTAATTATTAATTGAAACGGAAATAATTAGTATACTTTTAAGGGTTTAAATGCTAATTTTTTATAGTTTTAGTGCTTTAAAATAGTATAACAATGAAACACCCATGGGAATGGCATTCATACACACGAGGATGATTGTTAAGGGTGTTCCATCTGACAATTAAAAAACAATAAAATAAACAGATGAAAAGATTATTTGTATTAGGATTTTTGGTGAGTGGTTTTATAATGGGTGCGCAAAGCAACTCCGATTTATTGAAGCATTATGAAGCTTATTATAAGCAAATGAAAAAACAGGGAGATGTTCAAGGCATCATCAACGCTATGACGCATTTAAATGTGTTGTCGCCTTCTCCGGCAAGAATGGATACGCTGGCTTATATTTATATGAGTGAAGATAAATATATGCAAGCTTTAAACACCATAGGTTATGAACGCATGGTGGACGATTCAGACATTGCTATAGAAGTAAAAGCTGTTTCGTTAAAGGCTGTAAAACAACCAGAATTAGCTATTGGGCAATTTGATGAAATGTTTAAAAGAAATCCAAATGCTCTAATTGCTTATGAATTGGCTGAGCTTTGTTTGCAAACTCAAAAACTAGCCGAAGCGGATAAGCACATTACTTATGGGTTGGCAAACTCTAAAGACGATATGAAAAAAGCATTTTACGAAACCCAAACGCCCTATGAAGTATCATTAAAATCGGCTTTTATGTACTTAAATGCGTTATCTACCTATAACAAAGACAAAAAAGAAAATATCGATAAAGCTGTAGATATTTTGGATGCTACTTTAAAGTTGTCGCCAAACTTTAATTTAATTCAGTTAACAAAAAACGAATTGTTAAGACAAAAACAAGTGTTACAGGCACAAGCAGCACAACCTAAAAACTAACTAAACTAAATACCTAAAAGCGGTAAGTGTTATTTAATGCTTGCCGCTTTTTTATTTTATGGCTTTTCAATAATAATATTATCGTTTTCTATTTTCTTATTCATTTGTAGGTTTAAATTAGAAAACGCTACCAAAAATCCTTTGATGTTCTCAAGAAGTTCCTCCTTGCTTGTGGTAGATAAATTTGATAAACTTTCCAATTTTAAAAGTTTGGTTTCTAAAGCCGAAATTCTTGCTAAAATGGCAGGGCTATTTATATTGCTGGGTATGGTTTGTTTTAAGTTGGTTAGTAACTCTTTAACTTCTTTAGTGTTATTGTAAAAGAAACTTAAATCGGCCTTCTTTACATGGTCTATGACCTCTTGCAGTTGCTTGTATGCATTCCAATTTATAGTAATGTCTTCTGTTCTGCTATCTAAAATATAATCGGTGTACTTAATTTTCGAAATGTCTTTTACTTTGATTTCCAGACTATCGTTGGCTTTATCAAGAGTTGCCTCGCCCTGCTCCTGATTTTTTTTACAAGAGAAAGCAATAACCAAAAAGCACCAAATACTTAAATACTTAAAATTCATAACATATCATATATAAAAAGCAAAGATATAAGATTCGTTTCTTTTTTTTGTTAGATAGTTTGTATTAGTATTAGTAATATTTCAGTTTTAAAATGCGATATTATCAATAAAAACTTATTATTTTTGATAAATATTTATAAACACAGCTTTAAATGAAGTCGAAAATATTAATGATTGGTGCTTGCGGTCAAATTGGGTCAGAATTAACACTTAAACTTAGGCGGTTGTTTGGTGAGGAAAATGTTATTGCCAGCGATATTAGTTACAGTAATTTAGACGTTGTTAATTCGGGTATTTTCGAAATTGTTGATGCGCAAAACTACGCAAGCATTAAAGTGTGTGTTGAAAAGTATAAGATTGATACCATTTATTTAATGGCAGCCATTTTAAGTGCAACGGGCGAAAAATATCCCATGAAAGCTTGGGACTTAAACATGGAATCGTTGTTTCATGTGCTAAACTTGGCCCGAGCGAAATTTATAAAAAAAGTATTTTGGCCATCGAGCATTGCCGTATTTGGCGCCACTACACCTAAAGAGTTTACGCCACAATATACTATTATGGAGCCATCTACTGTTTATGGTATTACCAAACAAGTTGGCGAACGCTGGTGTGAATACTATCATAAAAAATATGATGTAGACGTTCGCAGTTTACGCTACCCGGGCATTATTAGCTGGAAAACATTGCCAGGTGGCGGTACAACCGATTATGCGGTAGAAATTTACCATAAAGCTATAACCGATGGTTTCTATGATTGCTTTTTAACTGAAGAGACCGAACTCCCCATGATGTTTATGGACGACGCTATAAAAGCCACCATAGATATTATGACGGCCAATAAAGATGCTGTAAAGATAAGATCGTCGTATAATTTGGCAGCTATTAGTTTTACACCAAAAGAGCTTGCCGAATCCATAAAAAAACACATACCGGGATTTAAAATTACATACACACCAGATTACAGACAGGATATAGCCAATAGTTGGCCAAAGAGTATTAACGATTCTTATGCAAGAGAAGATTGGAAATGGAAGCACCAATTCAATATTGAAGACATCACCAAAGAGATGCTTTTGCAACTCAATAAAAAATATGGCGCATCGTTAAACAAATCTAAATAATTGTATATTTGGGTTTCCCTAAATCCTAATATAGTGTTATGTTCGAAAATTTTTGGTTCAACGTTCAATATGGCATCAACCACGTCCTTGATATAAAAGCCTACGACCACGTATTATTTCTTATTGTTTTAACCGTTCCATATTTGTTTAAAGATTGGAAACGCGTGTTATTATTAGTAACCATGTTTACCTTGGGGCATACGCTATCATTAGTTTTAGCAGTGTATAATATTGTTAGTGTTAAAGCGGTTATGGTGGAGTTTTTGATACCTATAACCATACTAATTGTAGCGCTTTTTAATGTGTTTACTTCGGGTAAAGGTGCCCAAAAAGAAAAAGTAGGCGTCTTGTTTTTGTCAACCCTTTTCTTTGGTTTAATACACGGTTTAGGTTTTGCTCGGGAGTTTAAGATGCTATTGGGCGATTCCGATAGTAAATTAGTGCTATTGCTAGAGTTCGCTTTAGGGATCGAATTGGCTCAAATAATCATTGTATTTGTGGTTTTACTATTAGGTTATATTATGCAAACCATATTTAGGTTTAATAAGCGTGACTGGATTATGGTCATCTCTGCCATCGTAGTTGGATTGGTTATTCCTATGATACTTAACAGCGATTTTCTGGCTTAGTTTAAAATTCAAAATTCAAAATTCAAAGTTCAAAATTTGATGTACCGATGAAGTTTGTAATACACGATTCAACGATTACACGATTAAACTATTAAAAATTACAGGGTATGTTTATCAACCAGAACGAAGGTTTTGTAATGATATCTTTTTTTTATTTAACTATTTAAGTGCCTGTATACCAGATTATATTACATCGAACTCAGGTTAAAATAGTATGTGTGAGTAGCCTTTAACGCAAACCACCTTTCCAGATAAAACTTGTTATTATTTTCACAAACTTTCTAAAAAGTTTAACGAACTTGCGTTGCAATTAAAATACGAACCAAGTATATTCGTTATATTGTTTTGCGTTAGGGATAGTAGTGAAAATCCTTTTGCTTTTTTGCAAAAGATTGTAACGGATAGCCCGACCCGAATAGTTTTAAGTTTCATTTTAAACTTAAAACTTGAAATGAGGGTAACGCCCAAATTATAATTAAAATTAATGCCAGAAAAGAAACAGCTTAAATACGATAAAGCCTACTTAAGGATAGCACAAGAATGGGGAAAATTATCGTATTGCAAACGTAGGCAAGTAGGTGCGCTTATAGTAAAAGATAGAATGATAATTTCAGACGGGTACAACGGTACGCCATCAGGATTTGAAAATTTTTGTGAAGACGATGCGGGATACACCAAATGGTATGTATTACACGCCGAAGCAAACGCTATTTTAAAAGTAGCGGCATCAACCCAATCCTGCAAAGGTGCGACACTTTACATAACCATGTCGCCATGCAAAGAGTGTAGCAAGCTCATCCATCAAGCAGGTATTGTAAAAGTGGTATATCATATAGCTTATAAAGACGATTCTGGATTAGAATTCTTAAAAAAAGCAGGAATTGAGTTAAAACAAATTGAAGATCTACGAGCCTAATGCCATATAAAAAGAAATATTTACCCTTAATAATAGGTGTAGCCATTGCTGCGGGCATTTTTATTGGAGGCAAGCTGAATTTTAGCGATGTGCCCGATAAATTATTTTCAAAAAACAGCAAAAAGGATAAGCTCAACAGACTTATAGACTATATAGATTACGATTATGTAGACGATATTAATACCGATAGTATTGTAGACGTTACCGTAAATGGCATTTTAGAAAATTTGGATCCACATTCAGTGTATATTCCCAAAGAAGATATGCAAAGTGTTGCGGAAAGCATGAAAGGAGATTTTGTTGGTATTGGTATTAGTTTTTATCCATATCGAGATTCCATAGCCGTTATTAGAGCCATAGAAGGTGGGCCAAGTGACAAAGCTGGTATTAAAGGTGGCGATCGCATTGTGATGGCCGATGGCGATACGCTGTTTGGTAATAAGTTGAAAGATGGCGAATTGATAAAAAAACTAAAAGGTCCATTAAACAGTAAAGTCAACTTAAAGGTATTTAGAAAGGGCCAATCAAAATTGTTGGATTTCACAGTGAAACGTTCTCACATTCCAATAAAAAGCGTGGATGCTGCTTATATGCTTACCAAAAAATTAGGGTATATAAAAATTAACCGTTTTGCCGAAAGCACCTATAAAGAATTTAAAAAAGGTTTGGATAAACTTCTAGACTTAGGAGCGACAGAAATTGCCCTTGATTTACGTGACAACCCAGGTGGTTTTTTGGGCATTGCCGAACAAATTGCAGATGAGTTTTTGGAAGATGATAAATTGATTTTGTTCACAAAAAACAAACGAGGTAATGTTGAAAAAAGTTTCGCCACCGATAAGGGAGATTTTGAAAACGGCAAACTTTATGTATTAATAAACGAAAACTCAGCATCTGCAAGTGAAATTGTTGCGGGTGCATTGCAGGATAATGATAAAGGTACTATTGTTGGACGTCGTTCGTATGGTAAAGGGTTGGTGCAACGCGAAATGGATTTGGGCGATGGAAGTGCGGTGAGACTAACCGTATCAAGATACTACACCCCAACAGGGCGTTCTATTCAACGGCCATACAATAAGGGAAATAAAGATTATTACGATGAATATTTTGAAAGATTGGATAGCGGTGAGCTTTTGGATCCAGAAAAAATCCACGTTGCCGATTCTTTAAAATACAAAACCCCAAAAGGGAAAATTGTATATGGCGGAGGCGGTATTATACCAGACGTGTTTGTGCCTATAGATAACAGCATGCAAAACGAAACCCTTACCTTTTTACAACGTCGTGGGTTTATGGGGTATTTTATTTTTGAAACCTTAGAAAAAGACAGGATGTTTTACGGCGATATTTCTAGACAGGATTTTATTGATGTTTTTGAGGTCCCAACGAAGATGGTCTATGATTTTCAAGAATATTTAAATAAAAGAACCGAATCTAAATTAACCTTCGTGGCGTATCACGATGAGGTAAAGCAATATCTAAAGGCAACATTGGCCGACCAACTTTATGGTGCGGGTGCTTTTGAGGAAGTTTTCAATCAACGCGATATTATGATTGAAGAGGTTATTGAGTTGAGTGAGGGGGGGGAATAGTTTTCAGTCTCAGTTTTCAGTATTTTTGAAATTTCAAAGCAACTCTTTAGATGTCCATATTGTTAATAGTGCACTTTTCGGCTTTGCAACTTTGTATCTTTGAGTCTTTGCAACTTTACAAGTTAACCAATCTTATCATGCACCTTCACATGCTTCCCGCCATTCCAAAGGGTTAAAATATCAGTAGCAACATGGGCGCCACTGCCTGCACAAATAGCAAACTGACTGCGCCAACCTGCCAACGAGCCAGCAACATATAGATTCTCATCCACTAAGTGGTCAATGTTTTTTAGCCAAATGCGGTTTTTTTCAATCGCTGCCCGCGGATGGGGTTCAATGTATGGTTCCAAACCTTTTATAGTCATTAAATTGGTGTAGCCTACCGCAACTACAACCAGTTTGGATTTATAAGTGTGTTTGTTGGTTTTTATGTTGAAAACATCTTCAGTTTTTGATAGCTCTAAAACTTTTTCGTTTTCAATCTGTTTAACATGTGGATATAAGGACTTTAATTGTGCTTTACCTGAATTTAAAATAGATTCTCCTGTAGTTCCAGGCGTTAAACCAAGCACATTGTTAAATAGAGCGGTTTGTAAATGCGATGTTTTTTGATGTGCAATGATGCCAATATGCTTGTTTTCAGAAAAGGGTTTGCCTTTAGCAGATCCCAGCACTAAAGCGCATTGTAAACCTGCGGCTCCGCCACCTATTATTAAGGCATCAAACATTAACGGCGTTGTTTTACTTTTTCTTCAATATGTTTAGAAACCCTTAAAATGAGCATCATGACAATGGCGCAAAGTGCTGCTAAAATGGTTATTAAAGCAATCATACTTTCGCCTTCAAAAGGGGATTCAAAATTCACTTTGGTAAAGTTGAAAACTATAAGTGCTAAGGCAAGCACGCTAATTATAATGGTTAAAATTTTCATCTGTCTATAGGTTAAATAATTTCAAATAGTGCTTTAATATTATGGGCAAACAGTTTAACAGCAATGGCTAATAATACCACGCCAAATACTTTTCTAATAATGCTAATGCCGTTTTGCCCTAAAAAGCGTTCGATGGTTCTAGATGTTTTTAAAACAATAAAAATAACAATAACGTTTAATATAATGGCTACTATAATATTTTCGGTTTCAAATTCAGCTCGTAGTGATAAGAGTGTTGTTAAACTGCCGGGACCGGCAATAAGCGGGAATGCCAACGGAAATACCGAGGCAGTGTCTGCAGTGTGATCTTCATGTTTATAAAGTGTGATGCCCAAAATCATTTCCAACGCAATAAAAAATAAAATAAACGACCCAGCTACGGCAAACGAGTTTACATCAATACCAATGAGGGTTAAAATACTTTTACCCAAAAATAGGAATGACACCATGATAACTCCCGAAATAATGGCGGCTTTCCTGCTGTTAATATGACCTACTTTTTTTCGTAAATCTATTATTATGGGAATATTGCCAACAATATCTACTACAGCAAATAATACCATAAAAGCAGTAAATATTTCTTTAAAATTAAGTTGCATTTGTGCGCTTTCTTATATATTGTTGCAAAAGTATAGGATTGTGTACAATATCTATAGCATTAAACGCAAAAGTTTAGTTATTTTTGCCCACTACAATATGAACTCCTTTAAACTTTTCAACCAATTATGAAAAGTTTAAATGAGTTCTATAATTAAAGAATATGTTTCAATTAGGGAAGACCATCGTTTCAGAAGATATTATTGAAAAGGATTTTATGTGCAATCTATCGGCATGTAAAGGTGCTTGTTGTATTGATGGTGATGCGGGTGCCCCTTTAGAAAAAGAGGAAGCCGAGATATTAAAAGACATATACCCTAAAGTGAAACCTTTTTTAAGAAAAGAAGGCATTGAAGCGATAGAATCCCAGGGTGTATACGTGGTCTCTGAAGATGGCGATTTAGAAACGCCTTTAATTAATGGTGCCGATTGTGCCTATGTGATTTTTGATGAAAAGAAAGTGGCATTATGTGCTATTGAAGAAGCCTATAACCAAGGTGAAATTTCTTGGAAAAAACCTGTTTCTTGTCATTTATACCCCATACGAGTACAAGACTACACTGAATTTTCGGCAGTAAATTACCACAAATGGCAAATTTGTGACGATGCCTGTACGCTTGGAAAAGAATTACAAATTCCCGTTTATAAATTTGTAAAGGAGGCCTTAATTAGAAAATTTGGTGAAGACTGGTATTCGGAATTGGAAAAGGTTGCCAACAAGTTCCAATAACTAAAAATAATCCTCTTAAACACCTTTAAAATAAGGGGTTTAAAATATAAAAACTTGTTTTTTCCTGTAAACTTTTTGAAAATTAAAAAATTGTAAAAACTTGAAAAACAGACTATTAACACTTTTATTTTGTAAACTTCATTTTGTTTGTAAATTCTTTAATTGTTAAAAACTTCTTGACATTGTTTATAACTAAACTTTCATTTTTAACAGCATTTTTCAATCTTTGTTACTCCCTAAATCGGTACAGATTTTCGTTTAACTTTTAAAATAAAACCCAAAAAAAATGTCTCAGTCAATAGAACCCATTCTACAAGAAAACAAAAATCGTTTTGTTATTTTTCCAATTGAACATCATGATATTTGGGAATGGTATAAAAAATCGGAGGCTAGTTTTTGGACTGCAGAAGAAATTGATCTACATCAGGATCTTTCAGACTGGAAAAATAAACTAAACGATGACGAGCGCTATTTTATAAAACACATTTTGGCCTTTTTTGCGGCTAGTGATGGTATTGTAAATGAAAACTTAGCAGAAAACTTTGTAAGCGAAGTACAGTATAGTGAGGCGAAATTCTTTTACGGGTTTCAAATTATGATGGAAAACATCCACAGTGAAACCTATTCACTTTTAATTGATACCTACGTTAAAGACGAAAAGGAAAAAGATTTATTATTTAATGCGCTTGAAAATTTCCCTGCGATAAAGAAAAAAGCAGATTGGGCTTTGAAATGGATTGAATCTCCAAGTTTTGCAGAACGTTTAATTGCATTTGCAGCGGTAGAAGGTATTTTCTTTTCAGGGGCATTTTGTTCTATTTTCTGGTTAAAGAAAAGAGGCTTAATGCCAGGATTGACATTCTCAAATGAGTTGATCTCTCGTGACGAAGGTGTGCATTGCGACTTTGCAGTACACTTACATAACAAGCATTTGGTAAATAAAGTGCCAAAAGATAGAATTAGAGAGATTTTGGTAGATGCTTTAGATATCGAGCGTGAGTTTATAACGGAATCATTGCCAGCCAGTTTAATAGGCATGAATGCTAAACTTATGTCGCAATATTTAGAGTTTGTAACCGATAGATTGTTGTTTGAATTAGGCTGCGATAAAGAATATAATACAGCAAATCCGTTCGACTTTATGGATATGATTTCATTGCAAGGGAAAACTAATTTCTTTGAGAAACGTGTGTCCGAATACCAAAAAGCAGGCGTTCTTAATAAAGAAGAAGAAAAAGATAAATTTACTTTTGATGCCGATTTTTAATCGAGTTCATCATTAAAGTCAATTAAAAAAAAAGCTTTTTTTACCTTATAAAGGTATTGCTCTCATACATTTTCACTGAGCCAGTTTCAGTAAAATGAGAATTTGAATAAATTTTATTAATCCAACGAAACCACTAAGTACTAAACTAGTTATTAATTAGATAGTATTTGGGATAACTAACTAACCGTTTTACTGAAGGTGTATCAGTAAAACTTAAAAAAAGTATAAAAATATGTATGTAGTAAAAAGAAATGGCAGAAAAGAACAGATTATGTTCGACAAAATCACCGCCAGGGTGCGTAAATTGTGTTACGGGTTAAACGAATTGGTAGATCCGTTAAAAGTAACGATGCGTGTCATTGAAGGTTTATATGACGGTGTTACCACTAGCGAACTTGATAATTTAGCAGCCGAAATATCTGCAACGATGACAACGGCACACCCAGATTATGCACGATTAGCGGCAAGAATTTCTGTTTCTAACCTACATAAAAACACGAAGAAAACATTCAGTGAGGTTATGCATGACCTTTACACTTACATAAACCCTCGAACTGGTAAAGATGCACCACTTTTGGCCGATGATGTTTACGAGGTTATCATGAAAAATAAGGATGTTCTGGATTCTACCATTATTTATAACCGTGATTTTGGTTATGATTATTTTGGGTTTAAAACGCTTGAACGTTCCTATTTATTAAAGCTTAATGGTCAAATAGCTGAACGCCCTCAACATATGTTAATGCGTGTGGCAGTAGGTATTCATTTAGACGATTTAGAGTCGGTTATTGAAACCTACGAACTCATGTCTAAAAAATATTTTACACATGCTACACCAACACTTTTCAACTCAGGAACACCAAAACCACAAATGTCGTCTTGTTTCTTATTAACTATGAAAGACGATAGTATTGATGGTATTTACGATACATTAAAACAAACAGCTAAAATATCGCAATCTGCTGGTGGTATTGGTTTGGCTATACATAATATTCGTGCTACAGGAAGCTATATTGCAGGGACAAACGGCACTAGTAATGGTATTGTGCCGATGCTCCAGGTTTTTAACGATACAGCACGTTATGTAGATCAAGGTGGCGGAAAACGCAAAGGAAGTTTTGCTATTTATATTGAAACTTGGCATGCTGATATTTTTGACTTCCTTGATTTAAAGAAAAACCATGGAAAAGAAGAAATGCGTGCACGCGATTTATTTTACGCCATGTGGATTTCCGATTTATTTATGAAACGTGTTCAGGAAGACGGACCATGGACGTTAATGTGCCCGAACGAATGCCCGGGTTTAGACGAAGTACATAGCGACGCTTTTGAAGCATTATATTTAAGATATGAAGCTGAAGGAAAAGGCCGTAAGACTATTAAAGCCCGTGAACTTTGGGAAAAAATACTGGAATCCCAAATTGAAACCGGTACGCCATATATGTTGTACAAAGATGCAGCTAACCGTAAATCAAACCAACAAAATCTAGGAACCATTCGTTCATCTAACTTATGTACCGAGATTTTAGAATATACATCACCCGATGAAGTTGCTGTGTGTAATTTGGCATCTATAGCACTCCCTATGTTTGTTAAAAATGGTGAGTTCGACCATAAAGAACTGTTCCGTATTACAAAACGCGTAACAAAAAATTTAAATAGGGTTATTGATAGAAATTATTATCCTGTAAAAGAAGCTGAAAACTCTAACATGCGTCACAGACCAATAGGTCTTGGTGTGCAAGGGTTGGCAGACACGTTTATTCAATTACGTATGCCTTTTACAAGCGATGAAGCAAAAAAATTAAACCAGGATATCTTTGAAACGCTTTATTTTGCTGCGGTTACTGCAAGTATGGAAGAAGCCAAAGTAGATGGACCTTATCAATCTTATAAAGGATCTCCAATAAGTAAAGGGGAGTTCCAACATAACCTTTGGGGTTTAAAGGACGAAGAATTGAGCGGCATGTGGGAATGGGCAAAACTGCGTAAACAAGTATTAAAACACGGCGTACGCAATTCGCTTTTAGTAGCGCCGATGCCAACAGCTTCAACTTCCCAAATTTTAGGAAATAACGAATGCTTTGAACCATATACCTCTAATATTTATACACGTCGTGTATTATCGGGAGAGTTTATTGTAGTAAACAAACATTTATTGGAAGATTTAGTGGAGTTGGGTTTATGGAATGATGGTTTAAAACAAGAAATAATGAGAGCTAATGGTTCGGTTCAAGGTATTGAGATCATTCCACAAGAGATTAAAGAACTTTATAAAACGGTTTGGGAGTTAAGTATGAAAGACATTATTGATATGAGTCGCCAGAGAGGTTACTTTATCGATCAGTCGCAATCGCTTAACTTATTTATGGAAGGAGCAACTATGGCAAAATTAACGTCTATGCACTTCTATGCTTGGAAGAGTGGGCTAAAAACAGGGATGTACTATTTACGTACTAAGAGTGCTGTAGATGCTATTAAATTCACCTTACAAACCACTAAAAAGGAAGAGCCTACTACAGAAGGGGTAGAAGTAGTAAACCAAGACGTTGTACAAAAACAGAAAAAACATATAGCTGAAAAAACAGCGGTTAAATTTGCAAAACAACAAGCTCCAGAAATAGAACCCATGTCAGCTGAAGAAATGAAAATACTTATAGCTCAGGCAAAAGCGGCAGAAGGAGACGATTGTTTAATGTGTGGGTCTTAATAAATTTGCCCCAAATTTAAATTTATAATATTTGAAAGCAGTTTCAGATTAAGTGTTGTAAAAAAGCACCTCGATTGAGGTGCTTTTTTTATGGAATTTTTTCAGAAACTATTTAAGTTTTGTTTATTGATGCTTTTAGATAAAATTTAAACAGTTTCTCAATACTATTATTTATATTGGCACAAATAGGATGTTTGTACAGATACTTTAACTTGAAATTTTTTGTTAGCATCTATTTCATAAGCTTCACCAGCTTTAAATGTTACCCATTCTGTAGCCCCAGGTAGCTTAACAGTCATTTCACCTTCAATAACACGCATAGTTTCGTGCTTAGAAGTTCCAAATTCATACTCACCAGGGTTCATAACGCCTAAAGTAGAATTTCCTGTTGCTGTGGTGTAGCCTAAAGATTTTACATTACTATCAAAATACTCGTTTGCTGAAATCATTGTATGTTATTTAAATTTTATACAAAAGTAAATAAATTAAATAAACAACAAAGCCATCTTAATTAAGATGGCTTTTGTTGTTTGACTTATAAAAATTATTATTTAGATTCTGTTGAATTTTGTACTAAAGTAGCAGGTTTAACAGAACTGTCGTGTGCATTATGGTATTCTTCCAAAAGATTCATAGTAGCATTTAACAAATCTTTGGTTTCCAATAACAAACTAAAATATAAGGTTGTGTTTTTAGGACTCGATTCTTCAGTGCGTGTACGTTCAACTTGCTTTTGAATTTTTGAGGTTACCAAACCTAAAATCTCTTGTTTTCTGCCTAAAATAATTCCAATTTCTTCAAATGATCTGGAATCAAAAGCTTTTTGAGTATTATTGAAAAAGGTTTCAAATCGTTCATCTACCTCTTTTAATTCTTTAATTTGATTGAATTTTAGTTTTTTATGATTGTTTTGAACATGTTTATAGCTCACTTTAGTAATATACTCTAAAGATTGGGTCATATCTTGAAGATAGCCTAAAACATGAATATAAAAGTTACTGGCTCCAACACTGGATTCATCTAAATTTTTAATAAAATAGAAAATATTATCGCGTAATTCATCTACTTCGCTAGATAATTTTACTATTTGCTTTTTGTTCTTTTTTAATAACGCCAAGTCTTGCTTCGCCAACCCATTAATGGCATTGGTGTATATTTTATTACCACGTTTTACAACATTACCAATGTTGTTGGCACTTTCGTATATAACACCTTGAATAGAGCTGCTTTCAGCTTTCGTTAAACTATCTTCGGCTTTAGCTTCAGAAGACTGCTTTCTATGTGCTATATAATTTCTAGCTATCAATAAGATAGCTACCAACAATAACACAGGCATCATAACATCAACGTTCCAGTTTAGCAAGTAGGCAATAAGGGCAGCAGCGATAAAAGCAATAAATGCTGTAAAAAACCATCCCCCAATAACGTTTAAAACACCCGCTACTCTGTAAACAGCACTTTCGGCTCCCCAAGCTCTATCGGCTAATGATGTACCCATAGCAACCATAAACGTTACATAGGTTGTAGATAGTGGAAGTTTCATAGAGGTTGCTAATGATATAAGAATGGCAGCTACCATTAAATTTACAGCTGCACGTACCATGTCAAAAGCAGGTAATTCGTGTGTTTTGGATTTAGCTAAGTTAATTACAGGTTTTTCAAATTGTTTTTCAATTTTAGCTTGCCAAGTTTTTGGCAATATATACGATGTCATTTGAGATGATAACATGGCAAACCTTACAAAACTACGAGATAAAAAGTTAGGTTGAAAACGTTCTTTACCATCACCTTCTCTAGATAGGTTGATTTCGGTTTCGGTCACATTTTTTGCTTTTTTTGATAGCCATAAGGTAGCTACCATTACCAACCCAGCTATAATTAACAAAAAGGTAGGAGTAGGTACTTTGTCAGAAAGAAAGCCCATACTAAAAGCTTCTGGTGAAATACCTGTGCCAACCCAAGCAGAGTACGATTGCCATCCAGCAATTGGTACACCAATAAAATTAACCAAATCGTTTCCTGAAAATGCTAAAGCTAACGCAAAAGTACCTATGATGATTACTAACTTATAGATGTTAAGCCTAGTAAAGCTTATTAAAAGATAAGAAAACAATGACCAAAAAATGAAGCTTGTAAAGATAATAAAAGGAGCTTGGTTGCTTAAAAATTCTTTAATTGTCGAACCTCCTATAAAATCATAGCTTTGTTTGGCATAAACTGTTCCGCCAATACCTTTCATAAAGATAAAATAGGTGATAGAAGTTATGGCGATACCACCAAATAGAGCACCTACCCAATTTGCTTTTCTTTCATAATTGTAAGATAATAGCAAACGTGCTACCCACTGTACAGCAGCACCTATTGAAAAGGCAATGACAACAGAAAGTAAAATACCAAAAATGATTTCTCCTGCTTTGGAAGTATTGATATAGTTCACAACATCGGAAAAGTTTCCACCTTTATGACCAATTTTAATAAGTGCCATGGCAACTGATGCTCCCAATAATTCGAAAACAATAGAAACAGTTGTAGATGTTGGCATCCCCACGGTATTGAAAAAATCTAATAGCAGAATATCCGTTATCATCACTGCCATGAAAATAATCATGATTTCATTGAACATGAATTCATGGGGATTGAAAATTCCAGATCTTGCAACCTCCATCATACCACTAGAGAAAATGGCACCTAGCCCAACGCCTATACTGGCAACAATCATAATGGTTTTAAAGGGTATGGCCTTTGAGCCTATAGCTGAATTCAGGAAATTTACGGCATCATTGCTAACTCCTACTACCAAATCAGCGATTGCTAATATGGCAAGAGCGATAATCATATATAAGTATATGTTTTCCATAATAAATTTGTTGAAAGTAACGGTGCAAAAGTAATTCAAATAAAAAACCCCAATGTTAACAAAATGTTACCAATTAGGGTTTTTGTAAAAAAATATGTAATAAAATTTTTAAGTTTTATTTCTTTTTTTTATGCTTTAATACTTCGGCATCAATATAAAAAATAATTTCTTCGCCAACATTTTTTATTAAATCGCCAACACGTTCTATTTTTTTAATAACTGATGATACTACTAAGGCTTCGCCAACTAAAGACGCCTCTTTTTTTATTTCACCTTCTATTATATCGAAAGAATTAAAATCGATTTTATCTAGTATTTTGTCTTTTTTGAATACTTTTCTAGCCGTTTTTACATCTTTGGTTTCGTATGCAAGTGTTATGTTTTCTATCATAGAAAAGACGGTTTCCACCATAAGATCGAATTCTAAGCTTTTTAGCAATGGCTCAGAAACTTTCTTGTTTCTATCTACTACATATCTAGAAATACTATAGGCATGATCTCCAATACGTTCTAATGCGAAATTTATTTTTAAAATAGCCATTATAAAACGCAAATCAATAGCTACAGGGTTGTATAATGCCAAGAATTTTTCGCAGTCTTTTTCAATTTTAATATCTAAAGCGTTCACTCGGTTTTCCGAGCTCATAACTTCCTCTGCCAAATCGCTATCATTATTTAAAAAAGCCTCAATAGCTTTTTCTAGTTGCGATTTGCAAAGTTCCAACATTTCTAATCCGGCTTGATTTAGAATTTCTCTTTGGTGTTCTGCATTTGATACCATATGTTTATATTTTAACCAAAACGCCCCGTAATATAATTCTCGGTTTGTTGTTTTTCTGGATTTGTAAAAATTGTTTTTGTTTTGTTGTACTCAATCAAGTCTCCCATATAGAAAAAAGCAGTATAATCACTAATTCTACTTGCTTGTTGCATGTTGTGGGTAACTATAATGATGGTGTATTTTTCTTTAAGTTGACAAATAAGGTCTTCTATTTTAGCTGTAGAAATTGGGTCTAAAGCCGAGGTTGGCTCATCCATTAAAATAATTGATGGCTCTACAGCTAAAGTTCTGGCAATACATAGACGTTGTTGTTGCCCACCAGATAATGCAAGTGCCGATTTTTTTAAATCGTCTTTTACATCTTCCCAAAGATCTGCTTGTTTTAGTGCTTTTTCAACGCGTTCAGCAATTAGGTTTTTATCTTTAATACCTTGTATTTTTAAACCGTATGCAACATTTTCAAAAATAGATTTTGGAAACGGATTTGGCTTTTGAAATACCATGCCCACTTCTTTCCTAAGTTCTTCAACATTTACTTTTTTCTTATAAATGTTGTCTCCGTTTATTTTTATTTTACCTTCCATTTTGAAACCATCAACATAATCGTTCATACGATTGAATAGACGAAGAAATGTTGATTTACCACATCCAGAAGGTCCTATAAAAGCAGTAATAGTATGTGGTTTTATAGACATGTCTATGCCTTTAATAGCCATAAAATCACCGTACCACACTTTTGCGTCGCTAACTTCTATTTTTGGTGTTTTTTTTAGAGATGGGTCAAAGACACTACCTAACACTGTACTTTTATCTTTTAATTGTTCCATAATTATTTCCATTTCTTCTGCCATTTATTTCTAAAATATACTGCAACTGCATTCATAATAAAAGTAATGCCTAATAAAATGATAATTGCTGCAGCAGCATTTTCAATAAAGCCTGCTTGTGGTCTAGAGATCCAGTTGAATATTTGAATAGGCAATACCGAAAACTCATCCATTGGGGTTTTTGGGGCAAATGGCACATATGCCAAAGCACCAATCACTATTAACGGAGCTGTTTCACCAACGGCTCTTGATAAAGCTAATATAACTCCTGTTAAAATACCTCCACCAGAAGCGGGTAAAATTTGGTGCCAAATGGTTTGCCATTTTGAAGCACCTAACGCATAAGAGGCGTCTTTAATAGAATTTGGTACAGCCTTAATAGCTTCACGTGTTGCAACTATTACTATTGGTAAAATTAATAATGATAAGGTTAAACTGCCAGCAAGAACGCTTGCTCCAAGATTCATGATTCTTACAAATACTTCCAAACCTAATAATCCATAAATAATTGAAGGTACACCTGCAAGGTTTGAAATATTAATCTCTAATAAACCAGCTAGTTTGTTGTTATTGGCATATTCTTCTAAATATATGCCGGCTGCAACACCTAAAGGAAAAGCTATTATTGTTGTTAGGAGTAAGATCCAGATACTTCCCATTAATGCAGTATAGATCCCTGAATTTTCTGCTTTTCTAGAAGGGAGGTTCGTAATAAAGTCCCAATCAATTCTAGAAAACCCATCAATAACAATATTCCCAATAAATATGACGAGTAATACCAAACCAATAAGTGTACAAAATATTCCCCAGAACTTGAACACTTGGTCTTTCCATCTGTTTCTTTGAATATTACTCATATTTCTCTCGGTATTTTTTTCTAATTCTATAACTAAGGGTGTTTAATAAAAATGTAAACACAAATAGCGTAATTCCCGCAGCAAAAATGGTTCTGTATTCGAGTGAACCATGTTGAACATCGCCTAAACTTACCTGAACTATATAAGCTGTAATTGTTTCTACTGGAACTGTTGGGTCTAGTGTTAATCTGGGTTGTTGGCCAGCAGCCACAGCAACAATCATGGTTTCTCCAATAGCTCTTGAAATAGCTAAAATAATAGAGACAATGATACCCGAAGATGCTGCAGGGACAATAACTTTAAATGCAGTTTGTAGTTTTGTTGCTCCCATGCCAAAAGAGGCTTCGCGTAACGATTGTGGTACGGCATGTAAAGCATCTTCACTAATGGACGAGATATACGGAATAATCATAATACCCATAACTAAACCTGCCGAAAGTGAGTTGAAACCAGATAGATTAGGAATAATTTGTTGTAAGTAAGGTGTTACCACTACAAGCGCAAAAAAACCATAAACAACTGTTGGTATGGAAGCCAAAAGCTCTAGTAAAGGTTTAATGGATTTTCTGAAGGATTTTGGAGCGTACTCACTTAAATAGATACTAATAGACAAGCCAATAGGTAATGCCACTGCTATGGCAATAAAAGAAGTAAGCAATGTGCCCGAAAGTAACGGTAAAATTCCAAAGTGTTTTTCGGTGAATAATGGCGTCCATTGGGTATCAGTAATAAAATCTATGATAGATACTTCACTAAAAAACTGCACAGCTTCAATGGATAGGACTAAAACAATACCAATAGTTACTGCAATGGTTATTAGCGAACTTGCAAATAGAGATTTTTCAATGATAAATTCTTTGGTTTTTCGCATACGAAATAGTATCAAAATAAGGAAATCAGGTATAGTGCTATACCTGATTTTCCAAATAGAAACTTCTGTTTATTTGTTACTTTCAACAAAAGTTCTGAAATTTTCTTTTTGCTTTGTGTACAGTTCAGTAGGAAGTGGAATGTAGCCAACATCTTGAGATAGTTCGGCTGCATTATCTATATAATACTCAACAAAAGCAATAACCTCTGGCGATTTTACGGAAGTACTATTTACATATATAAATAAAGGTCTAGACAAAGGGGTGTAAGTGCCGTTTCTTACTGTTTCTAAAGAAGGTTTAATAATCTCTGTACCGTTATCAACACCAATTAATTTTAATTTGTCTTTGTTTTCAGCGTAATAGGCTAATCCAAAAAATCCTAAAGAGTATTTATCTCCGGCAATACCTTGTACCAATACATGGTCGTCTTCACTTGCGGTGAAATCACCTCTACTTGAACCACTTTCTCCAACAATAGCTTCAGTAAAATAATCGTAAGTTCCTGATGCAACGCCAGGACCGTATAAATGAATTTCCTCATTTGGCCATTCTGGGCGTATTTGATTCCATTTCATAATTTTACCTTGAGCGGCTGGCTCCCAGATTTTTTTTAACTCTTCTGGAGTAAAATTATCAACCCAAGTATTTTCAGGGTTTACTAAAACAGCCAACCCATCGTAAGCTACTTCTAGCTCTAAATATGTAATGTTGTTTTCTGCACAAGCAGCAATTTCTTTATCTTTAATTGGTCTTGAAGCATTAGAGATATTGGTTTCACCTCTAGAGAACTTTTTAAAACCACCACCAGTACCAGATACACCAATAGTAACATTTACTTTAGGTTGCACGTTTCTAAATTCTTCTGCTACAGCTTCGGTAACTGGAAAAACGGTGCTTGAACCATCCACTTTTATAGTGCCTGTTAAAGTTTCAGAATTATTAGCTTCGGAAGATTTGTTTTTGTTTCCACAACTTAATGCTAAAACAGCAACGAATAAGGTTAATAATTGTTTTTTCATATGTAAATAATTATTTGTTTTTTAAAAGTCATATGTTATCGCTTTATTTTGATTGGTGTTTGGATTTCCAAATCATGGCGATTTCATGATTTAAGTTTTTAATATTTTTATTAGAAATGGATGTCAAATTGTAATCTGTACATCAATTTATCATTAGATCCAAAATCTAAATAACTGATATCTGATTGTACTTTAAGTTTATGTCCCACTATATATTTCGAAACACCTAAGGTGTATTGATTTTCTATATCGCTCCCCGTTATTGTTTTGTCATAAGCAATGTTAGTATAACGACCTGCTACTTCCCAATTGGTTTTAAATAAATAACCTGCTTGAAGATTTAAACCGTTTCCAACTTGAACTTCGACATCTGTTAAAGACCCATCGGAGTTTTTTGCATATGCATCTTTAGCATCTCTGTTAGCATATTCACCCATAAAAGAGAATCCATTGTATTTAAACATGGCATCAATAAACAAGGTGTTTATATTAGTTTCAAAGAAACCAGTATCGTTAGTCATATAAGATCCTTGGTTACTACGATTTTTAACCGCATTATTATTATAATCATAAGATACTCCTAGAGCAAGTTTAGGTGTTTCTTCTCTTTTTAAATCACTTCCAGAATAATCACCTTCACCAACAAATTCACCAAAAGGCAATAGCTCTAATCTAGTTGTATATTGGTGTCCACCAATATTACCAGTTGTGATATTTCTTCCTTCACCTTGCGAGATTGCTAGTATTTCTTTTACAACAAAAGAGTTGCTTAAATTAAATTGATGATGTAATTGAATACCCATATCACGATCTATATTAAAACGGCTATTAAGTAACGAGCGGTCAACAAATTGCATGTTTCCAGAAGAAATAACGCGTTCTCTGTTTCCAGGTAATTTAGTTTGCCCAAACCATAACTGTAGGTTTTTAGCAAAATGCCATTTCACAACCGCATCGAGTATGTATCTAGGAGCATTCTTTGTATAAACAGACGCTCCAGATATATCGTCATTAGATAATCCTAATTCTAATTTGTATTCTAATTTTGGGCTATAAGCAAATCCTTCAAACTTTAGTCGCGCGCGTCTAACCGTAAATTTAGATTGTGGGTCAATATAGTTTCCGTCTTGATTAGCCCAGTCTATCACAGTTAAAAATTGCATTCTGGCGGCTACCTTCATTGACCAAGTACTATCTTTACCCACAAGATTTAAAATTCCTTTTCCAAATTTTGGTGCTTCAATTTCTTGTGCATTCATCATAAGAGCCGTTAAAAAGGCTAATGCGAATAATCTAATTTTCATAATGTTTATTAATTTTTGTCGCTGCAAATAACCGATTCCAATGTTAACTGAATGTTTCCTGATTATTAATTTTGTGACAAAAAAAGCTGCCTTGGCCTAAGGCAGCTCATTAGAAATCATAATAATGTAGTCGACAAAAACTAATAGATTATATGAAAAACTAATTGTTTCGTCTTAAGACAATGCGAATATCAACCTTTTAGTTTAGCTAATTGTAATATTAACATTAACTAATTATTAATATTGCCAATGTTAAATTTAACATTAGTAACTATTTGATATATAATCAATTGCGATTTTAGTGTTACCTTAATGTTATCTAGGTGTTGTTTTAATGTTACCAAATCACTATATTTGATATATAATGTTTAAAACCCCCATAATTATGAAGAAATGTATTTTACTTTTTGCCTTTTTAATTACTGTGGTTTCTTTTGGACAACAAAAGAGAGATTTAAAACTTAACAAAGACACTAATTTAATTGAAGTGGTTTATTATCATGACAATGGCGTTGTAAGTCAAACAGGAACTTATACGACAGATGGTAAATTACAAGGAGAGTGGTTAAGTTTTGATACAGCAGGCAAAAAAATTGTTTCTGGAAATTATGATAATGGTAAAAAAGTCGGCAAATGGTTTTATTACACTAATGAAACCGTAAAAGAAGTAGATTATAATGCTA
>LLBZ010004146.1_pt3 | contig 43213 bp, 50 predicted proteins | sample 1489421 | NCBI WGS metagenome assembly LLBZ01 (sample SAMN04092657, study PRJNA295927) | soil metagenome | biome: Soil prokaryotic community; feature: Bulk soil; isolation source: soil from tomato rhizosphere | host: tomato cultivar Moneymaker | place: South Korea | collected 2011-11-01 | reverse complement strand
CACTCATTTCACTCATTTCACTCACTCTTGTACTGGTACTTTTCTTCGGTCATCATTTTAACACATTTGTTGAAAAAGCTAGGTTTACAATACTTTCCCGGCATTTCACAAACCACTTCCGATGATAATAGTTCTTGTACCATAGGCAACGACACCAATCATTGCAGCCAACACCAATATAGTCATTGTGGACTCCCACCACTGATCTTGTTTAAGCTCTAATAAAATGATACGTAAACCATTGAACCCGTGAATGGAAATAAAAATCAATATTAGTTCTAGCAGTACAACATAATACACGTTGTGATAGTTGGCTACTACATTCTCATATTCTAAACTTTGTCCAAATGGCATGACTAGCCTAAATAGTATGTGAACGGCTACGAAGAAAACTGCGCATATTCCAGTCAGATAATGAATTTTCATTATCTGACTCTCTCGTAATTTTAATAGCGGCATTTTATACACAATACTCCAAATAATTTCTAATTACCATATCTCCACAATCCATTAACAAATTTCTAGCCAGCCTCTCCGAACATAACCATTCCACCATAAAGCATGGCAATTGCAGCTAATATCAACGCAACCCATATTCCAGACTTTTGTTTATAATTCAGCGAAGTAGCGTCATATGGATAATCTGGACGCCCAGGTTTGCCTAATCCTATTCCCGACTCTGTAAAAATGAGCCTTATTCCATTAACAGTATGAAAAGTGCTTGCTCCGATAACTAATATTAGAAAAATATGTCCTCCGGTTGTCTGAGTCAACTCCAACATACTATTCCATGCATTTATTCCATTGACTAGAGAACTAGTTTCATATATATGCCCTACAAAGTATATCAATAGACCAACTCCAGTTAACCTCTGCAGCCAATAGGAAACTCTCTCCCAACCATAACGTGTGGGATTAAGCCAGCCCTTTAAACCTTCACGCCCATTATCTACCCTGACGTTATTACTTGGATTAATTTCAGAATTATTGTCGTCTTCGGTTTTGAGTCCCATTAGTATTTCCTCTCCACTGGAGCGTATCTTGTAAATATAACAGGGTGCCACTCCATTTTTGGCTCCTTATCACCAACATAGTATGCAAGAGTATGTTTTAAAAAGTTATTATCATCCCGAGTAGGATAATCAATTCTCGAATGTGCTCCTCTAGATTCACGTCTATTTATTGCACCCAACAAAACTACTTCCGCAACCCGTAACATTGAATCAAGCTCCATCACATTCGTAAAATTAGTATTGTACTCCTTTGCTTGATCATCTACATGTTTCCATGACAATAATTTAAGACTACGGACTTTCTTTAGTCCATCTATCAAATCATTCTCATTTCTATAAACATATGCCTTTTCATCCATAGTGTCTGTCAAAGTCTTTCTGATTTCATAGGGATTGACATCGCCACTGCCTCTAAATATTCCGTCATAGATTCTTTTTTCTTCTTGCAATACTTGGTTAGCATCGATATTTATTGAAACATTCTTTTTACTCAAGGCATAATTGGCAGCCAGTTCTCCTGTTATTGCACCCCAAACTAGACATTCAGAAGTAGAATTAGCACCCAATCTGTTGGCTCCATGAGTACTATTACACGATGCCTCGCCTGCCACCCACAATCCATTAAACTCAGTTGCTCCATCTACATTCGAGTGAATCCCTCCCATCATATAATGGCACACAGGTCTTACTTCAATTGGTTCATCTATTACATCAATACCGGAAAACTTTATTCCAATTTCCCTGATTCCAGCAAGCTTTTCCTTAATTCTTTCTTCACCTAAATGAGTAAGGTCCAATTTCAGGCAATCAACCCCTGTAATATGTTTAAACCCTCTCCCTGCTTGGATTTCAGTAATCATAGAACGAGATACTACATCCCTAGGTGCTAATTCCAACTTTTCTTTTGCATAGTTTTTCATAAAGCGTTCACCTTCCGAATTGATCAAATAGCCACCCTCTCCACGAGCACCCTCTGTAATTAATATTCCAGAAGGCAAAATTCCTGTGGGATGAAATTGAACAAATTCCATATCTTTCAATGCCATTCCAGCACGATAAGCCATATCCAAGCCATCAGGTGTAGAGGAATAAGCATACGTAGAAAAGCTAAAAATCCTCCCAGCACCTCCAGTACAGATTATTCCAGATGGGGCAGTAATTTTCACAAATTTCCCACTCTTCATTTCTATGCAAGTAAAGCCTTGAAAGTTATTCCCTTCATGGAGAATAGAAGTACAAAACCACTCATTAAAGAAAGATATGTTGTCAAATTTAAGACAGGTATCATATAAAGTCTGCATCTCATAAAATCCAACCTTATCTTGAGCATATGTAGCCCTTGGAAAAGAATATCCGCCAAATTTTCTCTGATCAATTCGTCCATTCTCACGCCTAGACCAAGGCATTCCCCATCTGTCAAGTTGAATGATCTCCCTTGGAATCCAATTAACTAGTCTTTCTGCTACATCTTGATCCGCCAAAAAGTCACTCCCTTTTATGGTATCATAAATATGAGATTCTATATTGTCGCCCTCATTATCATAAAGTACTGCAGCAGTTCCACCTTCAGCTGATACAGAATGAGAACGCATTACCTGTACTTTCGAAAGGACAGCAATTTTTAGAGTTTTATTTTTAGATGCCGCAGTAATTGCAGCCCTGAGTCCCGCCAGCCCTGATCCTACTATAATCATATCATAAGAAAGAGTCTCGGTCAAGTATTTTGTCTCACTTAAAATAACTAAATTATATCAATAATAAATTCTTTCTAATAATCGAATGCGAGTTTTCATCTCAATTGCTACTTTTAAATAATGTTAGGCATGGTTGTATAAATATCAACATTGGCATCAGTCTTATAGAAAAAGGTAAATCTAGAATAAATTATTTCGCATGTACCTACTTGCTGTTTAACTAAGAATGATTCTTTTGTAATAGTGCTTCCAATCCTTTTTCTCCGACTGCACCAACTGCTCTGTCAATGGCGTTACCATCAACAAACATAACAAATGTAGGAATAGCATATACTTCCAGACGCATTGCAATGGACTGATTGTCATCTACATTCAATCTACCGAACCGAACTTTTTCCGAGTACTTTTTTGAAAGTTTATCAAATATTGGTAACATAAATTGGCAAGGACCACACCACGTTGCCCAGAAATCAACTAATATTATTTTATTTTCGGAAATAAATGATTCAAAATTGTTTTCTGATAGTTCAACTATAGTATTAGAGGTAGTAGATCCTGATTCATTTGTCATTTTTACGGATTCTTTATATCGATATTTGATATATAAGACTTTATTAACGCTTTAATTGCGTTTTAATTGTCCTAAAGAACTTAGGAGAAAAGTTCAACTAATAGGTTCACAGAATCTAAACCAAAATACAAATATACAGAGTAATCGTCACAAGTCTACGATGTATTCTAACATCACCTCTCCTTTATCCTTATTATCAAGAATTTTCATCTCGTGATATGTGATCCCCTTGATTTCGACCTTTAGTTCATGTCTATCTTGGTTTATTTGCTCCCCTTTTCCATAACCGTGGATGGCATAATGACCGGTCTTATCATCATGAATGATTTTGACTTTAAATTCGGACATAATTATTCTATCGATTAACACAATTAACAAGATTTTGTCAAGCCAATCAAACAAGAGATTTTCCAGATCCTTTCCTCCTGCCGTTATGAGAACTTGTTTGTTAGTTTCTATTCCTTCAAGTTCATACATTGTACCAACCAATCCTTTTCCAGCATACTCAAATGCTTCCTCCAAGTTACTCCCACGTATACGAAGATATGCATCCGTCATGTGGTCAAGATATTCAACGCTTCCTTGAGACATGTGGATAAATGTATAATTAATAGATATTATAATGAACCGGAAAATCTAAATTGAAACAATCACAGCACTCTAGTCTATAATGAAATTTTTGTTGCCAAGGGGAATGAGGGATCTGGAACCCGAAGAATTTGAAAACATCAATTTAATAAGAAATGCATTCATTGAATCTGCAAAAATTTTTAATTTCACAATTATGGAACCTTCCCCATTAGAATTATTGTCTACCTTAGAATCCAAGTCTGGTCCAGGGATAACTAAAGAGATCTATAACTTCACAGACAAAGGGAATCGCGAAGTTGCCCTGAGATTTGATATAACAATTGGACTAACAAGGTACTTTGCTTCAAGAAGAGATCTTAAGATCCCAGCTAAAATTGCCTCATTTGGGGGTGTTTGGAGGTATGATGAACCACAGGCAGGAAGATATAGATTTTTTCATCAGTGGGATATCGAAATTTACGGTCCTACTTCCACAGAAGCTGATACTGAAATTATCGAGTTTACTTCGGTCTTTCTGAATAAACTAGGCTTAAGAAACATAGTTATAGAAATCAATAGCAGATCACTTTTAGAAGAATATATAAAAAAAATACTCAAAATTTCAAAAAATGATAGTATTTTTGAGATCTATAGAGCAATTGATAAAATACCTAAGAAAGGAAAGCTACAGGTATTAAAGGAATATGAAGACAGGATTGGCAGAGAAATTTTACTAAAGATTATGGAATTTGCCGATAACAGGGGTTCATTTGATCAGATTGACAAGGTAATAAGACCCTTTGGCCTGTCAGCATGGGATGAAATAGAAAAAATCACCAATTCATTAAAAAACAAAGGAGTAATTAATGTTCAAATTAATCTTGGGATAGTAAGGGGATTGGATTATTACTCTGGAATAGTTTTTGAGGCAGTGGATACAAACAACAATTTTGGTTCTATTGTTGGAGGGGGACGCTACAACAATCTTACAGAAGTTTTTGGAAGAAAGGACGCAGGAGCAACAGGCGCAGCTGGTGGCGTTGAACGCATGATCATGGCAATGAAGCATCAAAATATTATGAGACATCTTGTAAATATTGAGAGGAAATATATTAATTTCATAATCTATGATTCCGTAGATTTGTTTGGGTATGCTGAGCATTTGGCGTCAGTTTTAAGAAGAAAAAATATACCAATAGAATATGACTTGTTGAAAAGATCATTTTCAAAACAAATAGTAGAAGCCGAAAACAAGAAAAGCAAAAACATCATCATCCTCAAAAAGGACGAAATAGAAAACGAGAAACAGATTGTTCTTAGAAATACATCTGGAGAGAAAGATACAAAGGTTAAAGTTGACAAAAACTTTGATGAATTGATAAAAGAGTTAAATCAAGCAGACCACGATTAAGTAATTTAAAGTTTAATAGATTTCAAGCTTTTCATCTTGATAAAACCGCTTTGAGTTTTGGCATAAACTTTTCTCAATACCAAATCTGGAGGGTCATAGCTTATGTATAAATCACCTTCATTTAGTTCTTGAACATTATAATTGATTTCAATTATATCTTCAGGTATTCCATTCTCTTTTAATCTTAATTTGGCCTTTTCTATTAATTCAGTATCAGAGGTGTTAGGAGCAAAATAGATTTTTCCAATGATATTGAAGTCAGTCATATATTTTACATTATTTACAGTCATACACTATATAAATATCAGATGAGTTACAACAAAGAGGAAATTACAAATATCCAAATGCTGGATCCATTTTTCTACGTATACTAACAATTAATTCCAATATCTTTTTTTCCTCTTCATCTAATCTACTATTGAATCGATTAAGAAGCAATTTGGCCTGCCTGCTATCCAAATAAGTATAAAAAACATCCCCTTCGTTGATTTGTCGCCCTATCTGGGGACCGTTCACTGAGACAGCAACTTGCATTCCACGAGTTGCTTCTTCGATGGATTTACCCTTATCCTGGATTTGATGAATCACACCCACCTTCTTGCCCTCAGGGGTCATGATAGACATTTTTTGTTTCATTTTACCGATATTAATTTCTGCTCCAAATACAGCAGGGTCACTTCTTCTAAAAACATACCCTTTCATAAATTCAAATTTACAAACCGGTGATAGTTCATTAAATAAAATAGAATCTTCATGATTTTTTTGGTATGATACCCAATCAGTATAACTTCGTACCAAATTGTAAATTACTTTTTCATTAAAAATTTTGATATCCCTTTCTATTGATTCTTTTTCGGCATCTTCCAAAATCTTTACATTAAAACCCAAAATTACCCCTAGATATCTATCTTTTTCCTTAACAGCAGATGCAGTCATTACGTCTTTTCTGCTAATCTGACCGATATCTGCAGATCTTATTGGGATGTTTTCTTTTCTTAACATCTCTGATATGGCTTCAATTGAACCGATAGTATCACATCTAAGAATAATACCATTAGAATCGGTATTTATTATTGCAGATTTAACTTCTGACTCGACTAAACTTTTTAATCGCGCCTCATCATTTGTAGATGAAAGACCATATAATGGACTTCCAGCGATTACACCCTCAAGGTCTGGTGATGTTATTTTTAGTCCTGCCGCTGAAATCACCTTTTTCACATGACGGAATTTGTCTCGTGGATCTCGCATTTCATCAAGGGGTTTAGGTAAAAGCAATGATTTAATCCTTGTAACAACTACTGAATCACGTTTTGCTACTACTATTGAATCTCCCTGTTCTATAATACCATCTAATAGTATCACATTAGCAGACGGTCCTAATCCTACTTCTTCATTCACCTCTAGAACTATTCCTCTGGCAGATCCTTCATGCCTTTCTAATTTTTTGACCATGAATTGTTGACTCAAGCCTACTAATACTGTTAATAGCTCAGGTATGCCAACACCGCTTGATGCGCTGACAGGCACCAATGCAACCTCTTTAGTAAAATCCTTAACTCTCCAAAATGCCTCGGAGCTGAATCCTAATTGAGATAAAGAACCTAACACACTGTATGTCTTATTGTCAAGATCTAACTGAACTTCTTTTGATTGGACTTTGATTTCTTCAGTTATGAAGTTTGTTGCTCCCTTTTTCCAGCCTGTGATACGATCGACCTTGTTTATTGCTACTACAAAAGGAACTTTCCTATTTTTAAGAATATTAATACTTTCTATTGTTTGGGGTTCAAACCCCTTATTTACATCTACCACTACAATCGCAAGATCTGCAGCGGACCCACCTCGCATTCTAAGATTTGCAAAAACCTCATGTCCGGGTGTATCAATCACCAATAATCCAGGGATTAAATTATCATGCGAGGTCAATTTCTTGAACAACGGACCGGTCAGGTCTTGAATTATTTCGATAGGAAAAAAACTAGCCCCGATATGCTGAGTTATACCACCAGCTTCTCGTGATTGAACAAAAGTGCCTCGTATCTTATCTAGTAATGACGTTTTGCCTGAGTCTACATGACCCAATACTACTACTACTGGCTGACGTAGATGCACTTAGGAAAATACTACATTTGACTCTTTTATGAAGCTTTCATGCGAATCCGATGCATGAATTATGTTGTCAGTAATTCCTAATCCAAAATCACCTCTAATTGTTCCGGGAGAAGCGTCAAATGATTTGGTCAGGCCGATCATTATTCTAACAGTACTAATGGCGTTGTTACCATCCAATATACAAGCTACTACTGTGCCTGAACATATAAACGAGACAAGTTCATTGAAAAATGGCTTGTTTTTATGAATAGAATAAAATTCCTGTGCTTTTTCAGTGGTAAAGTCATATGTTTTTAACTGCTTAATGTCAAAGCCTTTTTCCTCAAATCGTTGAAGAATCTTACCTGTTAATTTTCGTTTAAATGCATCGGGCTTGATAAGTATTAGGGTTTGTTCAATTCCCATTTTACTTTTGCTTCCTGATGCCACCTTTGATATACTTATCTGTCCACTTGAACAATCGTGGATCGCGTTTTAAGTTGCGTAGGTTTTTTTTACATTTTGAAGAACAGGTCCATTGAATCGATCCATCGTTTTTTACAAGCATTATTCCTTTTCCAGTATCAACGCGTTTTCCGCAAAAAAAACAATTTCTTAAAGAAGCAATATTCTTACTCATTATTTAACCACCTACAATTACTCCCTATTTTAAGCATTACTTTATCTTTCTTGCTTCTCGTTCGGTCTCTCGGAGCATCAAAATGTCATTCATTCTAACTGGACCTTTAACATTTCGGGTCAAAATTCTTCCTTTATCTTTTCCCTCAGATATTCTTACACGTACTTGTATCACTTCTCCAGCTATACCAGTTCTCCCGACAATTTGGATGACTTCGGCTGGAATAACCTTCTCTTCGGTCTTGCTCATTTAATTAAATGCACACCTGTATTACTCGGGCTTGTTTTTTAGGCTATCAATAGTATTTGTAATTTGTTCGAGAATTTGTTGAGATTCTCCGGCATCTATTATCGTTGCGGCTGCAGATCCTACATCTATTCCTAACGCACTACCCAATTCCTTTTTGCTAGGTACAAAAACATACTTGGAAGATCGTTCATCGCATAAAATCGGTAAATGTGCCACCACCTCTGGAGGTTCAACATCCTCTGCTATAACTACAAGTTTGCTGATTCCTCTTTCAATTGCCTTTGTTGTCTCATTAGTTCCCTTCCTAACTCTACCACTTTGTTTAGCTAATCTCACTGCCTCATAAATAGCATTGACAAGATCTTTTGGTATTTCGAACTTTACGTAATAAGGTTTACTCATATTTTATAATCACCCATTGGGATCATTTCCACTCTTTTTTATGATAAAAAAGAGTATTAAAAATGTTATTATATGTTAATTTCTCTGTTCAAATGTTTCTTTATCAAACTCAAATACTCTTTTACCTTTGAATTCATCAAGCTATAGTCATTTGACTCAGAATAGATTCGGACTAAGGGTTCTGTACCACTTGGCCTAAACATTATCCAAGACTCGGTGTCAAACCATATTTTTACTCCATCCACCTTTTCAACTTTAAATACAGATCCATGTTCTGAACAAATCTCTAGTACTCTTTTGATATCATCCTTACTGGATAAATTTATGCTGGATTTGTATTGAAATGTTTCTCCTAATATAGAATAGATACTGGAAAGTTTCGAAGCTTCGCTTGGTAAATTAATCTTGTAATCAGGGTTGACAGGATCTCCTTGTTTATAGTAGCTTAGCATATCCAGAATTAATGCTGTTGTAATCGCCCCATCACGAACCAAATTCAGGGGACCATAGAAAAAACCACCGTTTTCTTCAAAACCGATCAAAGAATTGGTATCTTTCATGCCATATGTTACTTCAACGCTCCCAACTTTTGTAAAATGTACTCTCTTATTAAGCAAATCTCCGACTTTCGATATTACCAGGGAGGAATTAATTGGGCATACAATTTCTGATTCAAGCCCTTTGTTCTTTATTAGATGATAGGATAATAGCGATCCCGTCTTATCTCCCCAGTGGATTACACCTTTTTCATCACAGAAGATACTCCTGTCACCATCTCCATCATATGCTACACCTAAATCATAACCATTTTCACTAACCATCTTTGTTAGACTAAGCAAATTATCCATTTTAGGCTCAGATCCTCTTGCCGAAAAATTTGAGTCAATATTACCATTCATGATAAGGACCTCGCAGCCCAATTTTTGTGCGATAAGAGGAGCAATTATTGATTGTACACCGTTGCCACAATCCATAACAATCCTTATATTAGATTTTTCTATAATTTCTCTATCAACAAATGACAACACTTTATTGATGTACTGGTCTAATACATTCAAATCGAACAGGCTGCCAATAACTTTATACCTCTCGTTCAAGAATGGCTTCTCATAGTAAATAGTCTCAATTTTGATCTCCTCTTCTCTTGATAATTCGTACCCAAGATGAGAAACTGGTTTCAATCCATTATATTCTTTAGGATTGTGTGAAGCAGTAACCATAATACCGCCAGACATTTTCAAATTTTTGACACTATATTGAAGACAGGGTGTGGGTGTCAAACCCATTTGATAAACATCTATGCCCATGGACATTAATACAGCAGACACAATTTTTGAAATAGATAAGCTAGAAGAACGGCCATCATAACCCAATGCTATTGGTCCTTTTTCGAAATAATATCCAATTGAAAATGCTATATCGATTAGAAACTCGATTGACAGGTCTTGACCAAAGACCCCTCTAATCCCATTTGTCCCAAATAGCCTCTTAACCATCAATCATCTACCTACATGAATAATTATATAATTATATCTTAATACTGTAGACAGCTAAAGACGGCCTATCTTTCAATAAACGGAAGATTAGTTATTGGAACCCAATGTGTCAAAAAAATTGGTGACAATAGATAAATTTGGCTTCACATATGAAGAGAGTTAATGCGGGGGTTGCCAAGCCCGGTCAACGGCGCAGGTCGTAAAAGTGCGAGGCTTAGAAAGAGCTTGGAAGTTTCCTACAACCCTGTTCCTTAGGGATTCGTGGGTTCGAATCCCACCTCCCGCATATTATAATAATTCAGGCTCATCTCCAACAACATCGAACATTTAATACTAAATATTGCTTGAAAAGCTTAAATAATATTCTGATTTTATGAAACAGGTTGAAAGATCCATTCAGTTGGAGAATAAGTTTCAAACATCGTTTAGATGTTTTATGCTACTATAGAGGATAGATATATGAGACAACAGCAAAAAAGATTGCAAAAAACAAGAACTGACAAACAAAACAAAGAATTTGACTATAACAAACCTATATCAAAGTGCAATATTTGTTATACTTTGTGTGGCTGGCATTGCTATGAATGTGAAATTGATTTTTGTCAAGACCATTTTGTTCAACACAAGGAAAGAGGTTTGTGTAAAAAAATTATACAATAATATACAACAAACAGTTTAGAAAATCCTTTTATGAGGCAGACCTAGAATATCGACCCCTTTTTTCAATATCGCCTACCGTCTTAAATATTGAAGATGCAACTTTTGGGTAATTTTGGTTATATCCATTACAAAAGTTTTCATATGATTCATCAAATACCTCAACGTGAATACTACTTAATATCTCTTTGAATAACCTGATGTCCGCAGCCTTATCCTCGTAACGTTCAGAAATAAAAGACAGACCAAAATCTATCAAGCTAAGTACGCCACCAGCAGATACAATAAAGTTAGAAGTTGTAATATCACCATGAATTACGTTGTTTAGATGCAAAGTTCCAATTATTTTCCCTACTGTAGTACAGTATATTGGTGAAAAAACATCCTTGAGCGTATTGCCCCGGATGAATTCCATGATAATTTCGAAATTGGATATATCAATATAGTAAATGAAAGGAGTGTTTATTCCAAGTAGTTTTACTTGAGATAAAATATTTGCTTCATGAAGAGTTCGTTGTTTCCTTAACGGGATATCTATAGATGGATGACGATAATCTTTACGTATTCTTACCTTTGATACGCCATGGTTTCCGTACCAATCGATCAAATACAATTCTGATTCGGCACCCCTTTTTAACAAAGTTCCATCCCTAACCAATAGATAATTTTAGTAATGTGTCAGTACTTTAAAAATTATGGATAATACTTCACAATCCCCCAATAAAGAAAAAGGAATCTTATTCGAGGACTGTTCAGAGGATACATTAAAGAGCGGGATTCTTACTTTAACAAACAAGAAACTGGCTTTTGAGAAGACCAAAGGTCGAATTGCTACATTATCTAAAGAAATGCTTGGTGAAAAAATAGATTTTGAACTTAAAAATATATCCCAAGCAAGATCTGAAGGCAGAATTATCAAGAAACTAGTTATAGAGTTACGCAATAGTGATCAAATATACAAGTTTGGAGTATTAAATCCAAGTAATTGGGCTAAAGAAATCACATCGCAAATAAATCAACAAACTAATAATAATAATCAATAGTACTACCTCCATGGAATGTATACGCTATCGAGTCTCCAAGATTGGTTTACAGAAGCATTTTCTGGCATTATGGAAGACGATTTATCACTAGAGTAAATCTGCGAACCAGTCCAAGCGATTTGTGCTCCGTTATCTCCACAATATCTTAGTGGACAGGAATGAAAAACAGATCCATGGGTCATGCATGCAGAATTAAGCATTTCAGACAATCTTTTATTAGCAGAAACGCCTCCGACAATTAGGAACTCCTTATTTCCGGTAAACGCTAGTGCACGTTCCACAGCTTCTACAATGATTGAAAAAGCAGTTTCCTGTAATGAGAAACAAATATCATACACGTTGTTCGATTTATCATCAATCAAAGATTTGACCGAACTAAGTAATCCTGAAAAAGAGACATCATTTCCTTTAATAATATAGGGCAAAGTGTGTAAGCAACTGCCTTTTGAGAGACCGGATAGTTCCTCTATTTTGTTGCCACATGGAGAGGCAAAACCCATTTTTCTCCCCACTTGATCAAAGAGCTGACCCAGTGTAATATCAAGAGTCTCGCCGAAAATCCTCCATTTATTCTTGTAGTAAACAAGCAACATGGTATGGCCACCTGAAACTAAAAGTGTGAGCGGATTATTTGAATTGGTAAGTTTAATCCCCAATTCTAAATGTCCAACTGCATGATTTACGGGTACCAGAGGTATGTTATGAAATGATGCTAGTGATCTGGAAACAACTGCTCCCACTCGTAAACAAGGGCCCAATCCTGGCCCAGCAGAATAAGAGATAAGATCGATGTTTTTAATACTGATTCCAGCTTCCTCCAAACACTTTTTTAATATGTCTGTAGCTACCTGGGAGTGGTGTTTTGAGGCATCCCTTGGATGAATCCCCCACCCTGCGGATGCTTGATAAATATCTCTTGTTTCCGACAGAATGAATCCGTCTTCAGGTGCACTAGAAGGTCTTTCCTTATTATATTCTACCACGGAACACCCAAACGTATGAGCAGTACTTTCTATTCCTAGACACAGCATACTCATTTACGACCAGTATTGGCTACTATCTTTACTATGTCATTATTTCTTAATATATGGTCAGCACCTATTCGCTGTTTTGTTCTAGCATCAATTGCATAAAGGAAGCCCTTTCCCAAGTCGTTATGGATGAGAAATGCCAAATCTTTAGCAGTTGAATTATCCGAAATAATTCTAGCATCAGGCAAAACATTTCCATTCTTATCAGTAAATTTGTATTCATCTTCTACCGGATAAACGACGATCTTCTTTAGTGCCTGGAAACAAGCATGATTTAGAACTTGTTGGATACCCGTTGAACCAAACTTTGACAATACATGGGATACCATGTTTAAAGCACCAATTTGTTCCTGGGAAAGTTTTTCGTTTCGTTTGATTTCGAAATTGGAATCTCCGGGTAGATAATAGATTAGATTCTTAATGGAAGCTCTTTTCAAAAGTAGCTCAGCTTCACATACCGTGGGAAAGAAAGGTCTTCCAAGGTCTTTTAGTTTTATAATATTAGAATCAGAGGCAGGCAGATCCGCTTTATTCGCTGCTATGACAATTGGTTTAGATTTGATACGAATTTGTTTACTTAAGGATAGCAAATCATTCTCAGTCCATTCACTAGGTTTTTTTGTCAATCCAACTTGATCCATAGAGTTTCGAATCAATTGTTCACTAATTGACAGGCCGGAGAGTCTGTTGGATATAACAGTTTCCACCTTTTGTTTTAGATTTTCACTTTCTCTAACTAATTTTTGCCAATCTCTTAAAATAATGGAACGTATCCATAGATCGAATTCTTCTTCCACGAATTGGATGTCAAGAAACGGATCGCCTTCACCAGATTTGACAGATTTGCCCTCCTCATCGGTTGATCCAGATATATCTATTACATGGATCAAAACATCGGTCTGACGTGCATCATCTAAAAACTTATTTCCCAATCCACGGCCCAAATGTGCTCCTGGCACTAATCCAGCAACATCAATCAACTTTACCGGTATGTATCTGATTCCACTAATGCATTGGGAATTTACAGGATTATCAGCTACACCCAATTCGGTGCAAACACACTGAACCCTTACAAATGCTACACCAATATTAGGATTAATGGTAGTAAAAGGAAAATTAGCAATCGGAACGGATGAATCAGTGGCTGCGTTAAAGAATGTTGATTTACCTACATTCGCCTTACCCAACAATCCAATTATCAATAGAAATAAACCTGCGAAGGATTGGAATATATATTTACTTTGTATAAGTATGATTCTTTTTACAAACCAATTTGAGTATATCAAAACATTTATCATTCGAACGGTATAGCAAGTTTGAATTTTAATGGGTGGGATTATTGCAGCCTGTAGAATGACTGATGATATTAACAACGATAAATCAATTTATCAAGTCTTTCGCGGAATGCAATTACTTCAGCATCGTGGTAAAGCATTTTGGAAAATTAGTTCTGGAAATTTTGAGGTTAGCGGATATGGATCCTTGCCAGCATTTGATTTAATTCATGAAAAGGTTTTGAAGCATCAAAAGGATCCAATGTGTGCTATTGTGGGCCATTTATCAAAGAAGAAACCAATGACCAAAAGATTAGAGAAAATAAATTTTGCTCTTGACGGATTTTTCATTGATCTGGATAAATTGTTGTCGCATCCTCTAATGAAACGTAAGAATTTCGAACCCCTTAATCAAGTTCACTTTATTTTTAAAGATTTACTGATAATGAGAAAAGATCCTTACAAGGCCGCAGAATTCCTGGATAGGCATTTGAGGGGAAATTATGTCATAAATATAGATAATGAAATTTATATTTTTAGAAATAGCACAGGATTTAAGCCTCTCTTTTTAGGAAAAGACGAAAATCATAATGATTTTATTGTTACTTCTGAAAATTACATTGAGAGTTTCTTTCCGTTCATAAATCTAAAAGAAATCAATCCTGGACAGCTCATACGCATCAACTCTAATTATGGAATGGATATCTTAACTCAATTAGACAAAAACAGAATCCTGATGGACCCATTCGAGTTTATTAGAGAATCACATGTGTCAAGTATTTTCAACAATAAGAGCATCTATTCGATTAGAAAAAATATAGGGAATGCTCAAGCACAATTCTTGTCTGGCAAGATTGCTGAAGCGGACATCATTCTAGCCGAACCGGATTATACACGACCCATGGCATTGGGGTTAAATCAAGGGTTTAGGAACAGCAAAAGGAAAATTGAAATGATTGAAGGGATAATAAAAGACAGGTATGATGATTCTGACCCAATGATAGATTATTCAGAACAAGTAAGTAAGAACAAATTACTCTCCAATGGTAAAACACTTAAATTTATTATAGAACCTGTTACCAAGAATAAAAAAATACTTTCAATACAAGGAACGATACAAACAGGTGGTACAATCATAGAAACAGTTTTTTATTTGAAGAAATCTAATGTAAACAAAATACATGTATTGGTAAGTTACGTTCCTACTGTCGATGGCAGGCAGGTTGGATTATATACTCAACAAAAAGATCTTATAGGCAGAAAATATATCGGCAAAATATCCTACATAGATGATTTGAATAAAGAAGTAGCTTCCGAATTGGGAGTTGATTCGGTATTCTACAATTCCCCTGAAATTCTAGCCAAAGGGATTGGCGTACACGAAAGTCAGTTATGGTTCCCCGAATGGATACGATTCTTGGATTATAGATAGCGAAATGAAAAATATTTCTTATACAGAACTTTAATAGTTAATGCAATATAGAATAGGATATTATTGTTGAATTTGAATAGAACCAAAGTAATACTGGACAATAAGTTCGAATTTGAAGGAAGAGTAGTGAAGAAAATCGAACTTAGGGAGTATGAAAAAAAGGATAATAACATTTCAAAAGAATATGTATTAAAGATATATTTAACGACTGAAAACGAGGAAATAGAGTTGGATTATCTTGGAAAGCCAGTCTCAAATAATCAAGTATTTGACGATGTTTGCAATTTTCTAAGTAACTATAATGGACTAACCTCTACTATAAATAGAATATTTATTGAGTTGGATGGGAAGTTAAACTGTGGATAATCACAACAAATTAATTAATTGATTTAATCTATCAATTCTAACATACGACGTCAGTGATCTATTCCAGGGCTGATCAAAAATGATTATTCTCTTAGGAGACAGAATTTCCTTTGCATTAATAGGAGAATCATCCACCAAAAGGAAGAATGGAAAGTGGTTCTTCGATGTATCATCAAAAATAAAAATGATGTCGCTAAACGGGATTTTGTAAAGGTCGAGCCAATAAGAAACAAAAGGCATAGTGATGCGTTCTCTTTTTGTGATAATGGAAATCCTGAATCCAAGGTCAAGTAGTTGACTAGTTACCTCAGCGATATCATTACTAGTTGGAGGAATATCTTGCCATCGGTTTTTCCAAACGGTTATAAACAAATTTGAAATTTCTTCTTTGCTTATGGGCAATACATTATAAATGTGCCAATCAGAAATATCATCTTTCTTAAAATCCGTATGGAACCTGTTATTATATTCTTCCAACCAGATCTGCATTACATCGGCCAAAACGGAATCCAGGTCTAAGGCTATAGTCCTATCTGCCACCATTAGATATGACTAAGCAACATTTGGATAAATAGATATGCAGATTCGATCTTGTCTTTCAACTAAATGGGACCAATGACATGAAATCAGAAGGCTTAATTCAACTAGTATAGAGTAATTACAGTTAATCCTTAGGGTTCGATAAATAAATAACAAGTTTGTTTTTCAAAACATTGTACTCAATATATAGTATTGAAGCATAACTACAGGGCCATATCTAGAAGTGTCAGATAACCTAATATTGATGGTAGCCCGATCCATTTTCTAGTACTTGATAATGTTTATAGGAATCTTAATACTCTAGATAAGGCTGCAAAGTATACAAAGATAGGTTGATCCAAAGTGGAAATGACCCACAAGGAGCTTGAAGGTCGAAAATTAGTCGGCAAATCGGAGAAAAAAGTATTTTTGAAAAAGTTTACAATAAAATATAACTGAAACAGGTTTGAAGGTTTTAACTTGAAAGAATAAGAATTGCAAAACGGTTGAGGCATGTAAAACAGAGGTATTCTTAAGGAGACTAGGTCAAATCTCAAACTTTGATGGGAAATAATAGATAATAATGCACTTTTCAATAATTTTTGGGTTTGATTGATATGGTGTGCTTTATGGTGCTTATGACCTTTAGTGGCACATCACATAATCCAATAGAAAGTTCAATCACAAGTGGATGCCTCAAGTGGTGGGTAAAAATCGGATTCAGGGGCAAGTACGGAAACAAGAACAACTGGCAATGTGGATATGCAGGGCAGAGATAGGATAGGCATGGTGGTGAATTTGGCTTGCGGGTGTAGATATAATGGTTTTTGATTATCGCATTTAACTTACTAATAAATTACAAGAATTGATATATAGTCTACAACATCAAATTCAACTCAAAAATTTCCCGATATAGTATCATATTGAAAACTAAGATTGAATTCAATAAAAATATATTTAATTTCAATATACGAAAAGATAATCGCAGAATGACTAAGAAAGAGATGGCAAAGATTTTTTTTATTGCATTGATTACTGGGAATATTATGGGGGCAGTTTTAATTCAAATATTTGAAACACTCACTCTAACTAGTATTATAATCCTTGAAATTTCACTCTTAATAACTATAGTTTTGTTATTTGTTGCCAGCAAGGCATGGAATAAACGATTGGAAAAATCCAAGCATGAGAAAGAGAACAACCAATAGAGAATTTCGTCAATTTTAGTCAATTGATTTATTGAAAATATGTCGTTTGGAAGAGATTTGTTATCTGGTAGCTTAATGTATGAAACAGAATTGCAATAAAGGGATAACATTTCGAAATTTGAGCGGTATAATTTGGATTCCTGTATGTTTGTCATTGTTGTGGTATACTAAAGTAGAAAGTGGCACCACTATCATGATTATTGACGGCCCAAATTTTTCCTCCATGAGAATTAATAATGCTTTTGGAGATAAACAATCCCAAGCCAGTTCCTTCAAAGGATTTAGAAGCAAATTTAGTAAAAAGTCTAGGTAGAATATCCTTATCGATACCTTGTCCTGTATCTTTGATGCTTACTACCACATAAGTAGTGTCAGTAGTAGAATCGCGCTCACTTTTTATCATAATTTCAACAGAACCTTTTTCGGTGAATTTAACCGAATTACTAAGAAGATTGAAAATGACTTGAGTAATTCGGTTCTTATCAGCAAATACGAAAATATCTTTAGGTTCGTAACTAATTGTCAGATTTTCGAGCTGCTCAGGATTACTGCTTAACAATTGGGCCTTTATATCGCTTATAGAAGACTGTATTATGTCATTAAGATTAAACTGTTCTTTATTGAGCTTTAGTGATTGGCTTTCGATTTTGGTAATATCTAGAATATCTGAAGCTAGTCTCCTTAGACGTTTTGCATTTCGAATTATGGAACTAACTTGTTCCCTATCAACCATAACCTCTGTCTTACCTTCCTCAAATTGCCTTTCAAGATATATGGCATCTCCAAGAATTGGCATAATTGGAGTCCTTAATTCGTGAGCGGCGATATTGATAAATTCTTTTTGCATCTTGTCATGAATACTCAATTTTTCATTGGCCGATTCCAATAACTTGTTATACCGGAGCAAAGAGTTATTCGCATCTTTTAATTCAATAGTTCTAGAATTCACGGCCGATTCTAATCTCTTGTTCCAAGATAGGATCAAGAATGCGATGCCCAGAGCTACGGCCCCAATAATTAAGATCATCAATGTGCTAAAGTTTTTCTGATTATTGATCAATACACCAACCTCAGCAGCCAATTGATGAGGAGAACTAACAAACAATGTCCATAGATACTTTCCACCAATGAAAACAGGTTGATAAGTAAGAGTAGTTTTATTACCACCAAACAGAATCAAGTCTTCAGCTCCTGCAGAACCTTTTAGTGATCTGGCCAATAGGGAATTATAAGGTCCTCGAATTTCTTCCGGGACGAGAGATTGAAATTCTTCTCCAAGGTAATATTTTCCGATTAGAGAAGGATTACTTCCATAAATTATAATACCATTTTTATCCATCAATCCAACATTTCCTGCAACCTGTGGTGCCAATTCACTCTGTAAGAAACGTCCAAGTTCATGTATTTTTATGGAAGCCACTATTACTCCTTTAAATACTTCATTAGATCCTTCCAAAACGGGGAACGAAATATATAATCGAGGAACTTTGTCTATTGATTCTATTGCACTACTGTAGTAACTAGCATGAGTTTCTTTAGGAATTACAAAATATTCTCTATTGCTCAGGTCGATACCGCTGTATGAAGCAATTATGCTAGAGTTAACATTGCTAATGGAGACGATTTTACCATTTTCATCTATCCAATAATAACCTTCGGTCAACGATCTTGTGGAGTTTTGAACTGCATCCATAATAATACTGGTTCCCTCAATGTTACTATAATTGACAATTTTAGATAATATTTCCAAGTTAGTAGAAACAGGATCGATAATATGTAACAAAGTCTTTGATAGACCGTCTGTTTCAATTATAGCATTGGATCTAATATCATTAGAGGCAATTTCCCCAATTTGATCCGCTGTCAGACCAGAATAATGATATGATAGTATAGATAATGAAATGCCGACACCGATTACGAGAATTAGTAAAAAGATATTGATTCTGGATAATACTATGCTTAGCATTTAAAAGTTAATCTATACATATGGTTTGAGATCTTATTTCAAGCGGCCAACATCGATTTGATTTTGAAAATCAAATCATTCATGTCAATTGGCTTTATTATAAAATCTTTAACATCAATAGAAGGAAGCACCTTTGTAAATTCATCTTTATTTATTTCAAATGCAGTTATAAAAGCTATTTTGGTGTTAGGACGCATTTCTTTTATATGCCTATATAACTCAAACCCATTCATTCGAGGCATGCGAATATCAGTAATAATGACGTCATAATATCCTAGTTCATGATTCTTAAAAGAATTCAACGCATCATGTCCACTCGAAAATACTTCGACTTGAAATTCATTGGTTATTTCTAAATCTCTCTTAATAATCCTAAGAATATCTTTCTCATCATCTACTACCATAATTCTAGCCATCTTATTCTTATAGGGATTGTTAATTTCAACTTCGGATGTCATGGATACTATTTTTACACTAATAATTAATTAAAGGAAATGTATTAATTAGCATTTCTAAAGAATTTGTACTTTCATTGTACGAGTGAATGAAATAAAGACATTCTATAGTCTGATTCTAATAGTAAATGTGTAGACTAATAACAATTCAATATTTTTTGTAAAGGATTTGATTTTAGCCAACTGAAATATTAGACAAAAATTTAGAACAAACAAAATGGTAAAGAATATTTTGAATAATATTAATGTAAATCTATACATGTCAATTCTAATTAGAAAAATTAAGGAAAGAGATTTTGAGAATGGATTCTTTGAAACTCTTTCCAATTTAACCACGGTAGGTGACATTTATTCAAATGATGAACTTAAGAAAGAGATAATACGCAGAGTTCTGGAAAATCAAAATCATATAATAATAGTTGCGGAAGATTTAGAGAGTAGCAAAATAATTGGCACAGCTACACTATTAATTGAACAGAAATTTATCCACAATGGAGGAAGAGTTGGTCATATCGAAGATGTTGCAACAAGAAAGGGATATGAAGGAAGGGGAGTGGGAAGAGAAATGATTCACAAGTTGATAGAAATTTCAAATGAACATGGGTGTTATAAGATCATTCTTGATTGTGACCCAAATGTGGTGAAATTTTATGAAAAATTAGGGTTCGTGAAGAAAGCCATAACGATGCGAAGAGACCTTTAACGCCAAATATGGCGTAAGATATTTATTGAATAAGACATGTGTTAACACATGGAAGACGATGCTCATCCAGACGTTTTAAAAAATAGACCTCTTGAGAGGATTTTTAGAAATAATATAGCTAGAATTGTAGATTTTTTTATAATAAATCAACAATTCAAGTTCACATCAAAAGAAATAAGTAAGCTTAGTGATACTCCATTGAGGTCTGTTCAAAGAATTCTGCCCCATTTAGTCAAGAATAAAATCGTGATTGAAAATAAATATAAAGGAAGGATCAAGAATTACGAAATAAACCATAATTTTAAATTAGTAGAGATTTTAAGACTATACTCGATAGAAACGATCAATCTATTTGTTGACGAAGCTATAGAAAAGGGCAAGGAGAATACATTGGTAATAAGTGACAATATGTTGGACACTCGTTAAATTTCAGAAACCATAGTCCTCTGATCCCATATGTATAATAAACTAGTTTAATGAGTAATCAAATTTTTGATTAGTATCTCGCTATAACTATGATTGCCTCATTAAAGTATTTTTGGAAACCCCATTACTAACTTGATCCTAGATTTGGATACTTTGAAAATAGTGAAAATAGTAACAAGAAGGATGATTTGGTTTGTTTTACAAATACTAACTACCTTTTTGTTCTTATCATCTTATTTTTATTGTACTCTGTCTAAAACATCGTTCTTTAATTAAATAGAATGTTACTGTTTCGATTTGGGAAGTTATAACCTCGCGCCCCGATAAGGAATTTATTAAATATTACAAAAAATATAGAAGATTGACTACCCCTGTATATCGAACCTCTAGTAAATGGCAATCATCTCTGGAATACGATGACACCAAATTCTAACAAGCAATTGTAAAACCCATGCAATTCATACTAAAAATGAAATTGCTCATAAAGAAGAATAAATATCTCAACCTGGGATGTTTGAAATACATAAAAATATTAATGAATAAGGTCAATATGATTCAAATAGATATTCAATATGATTCAAATAGATGAGGATAGTATTTTCAAAATCATTAAATCAAAGAAGCCTCATTCCGTGGCTCTAAATGGTCCTGAACCATTGTTACCAAAAATTCAAAAAGTTTCCGAGAGTATCGAGGAGAAATTCAATATTACTTCCTATATTATTGGCGATAAAAGTTGGGGTTCCTGTGATTTAAATACTCAAGCTGCGAATATGCTGGGTGCAGATATATTATTTAACATAGGACACACGATTAGTTTAGAAAGTTTTGGCGAAAAGGTATTTATGATAAACGCTTTTGACACCATCAGTTTTGATAAAATTGCATTAAAGTGCGCAAATGAATTAAAAGGACAATATAAGACAATTTCATTAGTAACAGATAGCCAGCACTTGCACCAGATCGATATAGTAAAAGAAATATTTGAAAAGAATGGCTACAATGTAGAAATAGGAAAGGGAAAAGGCCAATTGAATGATGCACAAGTGTTTGGTTGCGAATTTCATCCTTTATATAAAATAAAAGATGATATCGAGGCATTCATATTTCTCGGTCAGAGCAGATTTCATTCGATAGGCGTAGCTCTTTCAACGGAAAAACCAACATTTATGCTAGATCCTTACTTTGAGGAATTCACACAAATAAATGAAGAAGCAGAAATTATGAAAAAAAGAGCAATTTTGTCGGTGTACAAGGCACTCGATGCTAGAAAAATTGGAATAATAATTGGTCTCAAGGAAGGACAATTTGCAAACATCAAAGCTTTAGAATTTAGGAAAGAACTGAAAAAATTGGGAATGAATACACAGTTGCTAGCTTTGACGGAGATTTCGAATGAAAAACTCGAAAACTTTAAAGAAATTGATGCCTTTGTTCAGGTTGCTTGTCCGAGATTGGGTACTGACAACTTTTTTTCGAAGCCAGTACTTTCGGTTCCACAAGCATTAGCGTTAATCAAATTATTGAAAAAGGAGCCTATCGAGGAATTTTTCAAACTTCAACATTGGCTATAGATCCATTCATCAAAAATCAGGATGTAAAATAGAAGAATTGTATAAAATTATAAACGAAAATTGTTTGCTTCTTTAGCATTGTCAAATTTTGCTACTTATTATATAGTCCCGCTCGGAAAAAATATACAGATTATACAAATTATTTTCATCTTTATGGACTAGCATTTAATGATATTTGTCATATAAAGAACAGAGAAACAAATAATCAATCAGAGTCCAATTCCAATAACAAGACGTCGATAGTAAGGGGAGCCATCATAGTCAATGTCGTCTATTTATTACAATCCTCTGGACTTTATGAAACCGCGATTTGAATGATCTATTTAGACTATTGTAAAGATTATATTAAATCAATTGACTAGATAAACCAATTTATGGTAATTATCTCAAGAAGACTTTCTTTTGTAATTTTTTTTGTTGCGGGTTTCACATTTATTGGTATAGGAATTGTTTCAATTGTCGATTCTTATATTCCGAGGTTTGTTGAAATAACTGAAAAGATCGATCCAAATCAAACAGAGATTTTTACACCCGATATGAATGCGGGCAACATAGCAAATATCTATATCAATGGATCTGGATCAAGAGTTTCGGTTATGGACCCAAATAATAACTTGATATTAAACGAGACAGACATCAATGGAATTTTTAATGAAACTATTAAATCGGAGATCAATGGAAAATACAGGATTCAAGTTGTTAACGATGGTAGTAACATATTGAATTTGAATTTAGGTGCAAATTCAAAGGCGAGTCCGATAGCATTCAGCGGCCAAATGATGCTCATCATAACTGGAATAGTAATATTAGGCCTCGGTATTAGAACCAGGATGCAATCTGATTAATTTATCTCGGCCCTCTTGTAAGACCCCAGTAGCTTGAAGAATTTAACTATGTTCTCAATGGAAGAAAGAGAGTCAGAAATTCTTTTTTCGTTAGTATTACCCTCTAAATCCACAAAAAAATAATATTCCCAAGGTACATTTTTTGTAGGTCTGGATTCAATTCTAGTTAGATTTATTTTTCTCGTTGCAAATTCTTTGAGTATCGAATATAATGAGCCTGGAGTATGAGATATAGAAAAGATTACGGATATCTTGTCGTGATCTGGTTTATTTTCATATGTTTTTGATATTACAAAAAATCTGGTATAGTTATTAGAATTGTCCTCTATATTTTCATCTAATATTTTCATATCGTATATTTGAGCTGCACGTTTACTTGCTATAGCTGCTGCGTCATACTTCAGGGATTCTTTAATAAATTTAACAGAGCCCGCTGTATCGTACATTGGAATAGATTCTAATGATTTTGACTGAAGGTATCTCCTACATTGAGCCAGAGCTTGAGGATGAGAATAAACAGTTGAAATATTTTCTACAGTTGAAGTCTTATTAATAATTAAACAATGGTGTATTTTTTGATATATTTCCCCTATCACAAAGAGGGGCTTTTCTACTAATAGATCATATGTTTCATTTACACTACCTTCTGTAGAATTTTCAATTGGTACAACGGCCAAATCGACTACAGAATTCTCGACTCCATCAAATAATTCGCGAAACGACTTGAAGGGAACAAAAGAATAATTTGGAGTTGGAAATTCGATACTAGCGGAGGTTTCGCTGTAGGACCCAGATTCTCCTTGAAAGCCTACACGAAAAGAACTCATAGTTTGAGAAATTGTTTATCATATAAAAGGGTAAATGATTCCTTCCCGTAATCGATGGAAACCTTTCTGTCCTCAAAATTACCACAGAAATTGCATTTTAAGCCTCCTGGAACTTTAGTAAACTCATTGCCGCAAGAAAAGCACATGGTATAGACTACTCCCAAGTCTTTTTCATCTAATGTCAAATGGATAGAAGAATTCAACAAGCTATATACTCGTCCTCTGATTATATCTCCCACTTTGAAAACATATTTACCTCGGTAGTTTCTTTCACGCCAATTTGAATTATAGTTGCCACCAGAATAAGATATACGTGTAGAAGCTATTGCTGAAAAGCCAGATTTGGTAAGCTTTTCATTAATATAAAGTATTCTTACAGATATCATATTTCCAAATAACATATCAATATAGCCCACTACAACATCACCTATTTTAGGGATCATTGGAGGGTTTTTCTGTTTCACATTTAATATACGATCAGAATAGTCTATTGCGGAACCTCCAATAACTGAGGCTCTGACATCACCTTCATCAACATATGTATTTTTGCCTGCATCAAATTCCTCGATTACAGATAGCAATATACCCGGAGTAACATGATCGATATCGTGAACTTTTCTCAAACTAAATCTATAATCTTTAGTAACTTAATAGTTATAATTGTTACAATTTGATTATTTTCCTATCTACTTAGCACTTCAAGCATTTCTAGTGCCTGCCTAGTTTCTCTTACACTGTGAGTTCTTATCAAAGATGCCCCATGAGTTGCGCAGTGCATCTCAGCTATTATTGATGGAATTAACCTGTTTTCAACTTTTGATCCAAACAATGCGTGGATAAAGGATTTTCTAGATATTGAAACACAAAGCGGAATCCCAAGAGACCTGAATATCTGTATATTTGATAAAACTTCCAAGTCACGGACATACCAATCCATCCCTTTGATTCTTGAGAAAAATTGGTTATGCCCACTTTGTCTAAAAAAACCAATAGAAGGATCTATGATTAAATTATCTGTGTCAATTTTAGATTTCTGTGCTATCATGATGCTATCTCGCAAAAGTGATAAAGTATCTTTTGCATCGCCCCCATAATACGAATTTTCACTGTTAGATATGTACGCACCGAGAATAATGGGTAGATTATTTTCGTATACAAGTGTTGACATTTTAGTGTCAAATTTCAATCCAGTAACATCATTTACCGCATCTATTTCCAATTTCAATAGAGATTTGACTACACTAGAGCGTGTGGTATCTATTGAAATAGGGATATTACTAATTTGCCTAATTGCGGACACGGCCTTATACAATCGTCTTATTTCAAGCTCCGCTGGAATCATTGTTCTAAGATAAGGAGCAGTAGACATGCCTCCAACGTCAATTATGTCAACTCCAGCATCTTCCATCTCATATAATGTATCCTGAATTTCATTTTCAGTTTGTTTGATCGAATTTTCGTAAAATGATTCGGGACTGATATTAATAATCCCCATGACCTTGACAGATTCTTCAGGATTGACAGAAGTATTACCTATAGTCGTCAACAATCAAAATAACATTGATTGTTTTAAAAACATTCATTTACATGTTTTAAACTCATTAATAAAATTCAAGTTATGATACTACAAGTGAATCGACCAAGATTAACGCATATTTATTTACTAAATATCAATGTGAGTTAGACAACGTTTACGTTTATTATATGAAATCCATCATATGATTCTTTTTAAAAAGATAATATCAGTATCTTGTAGATTCGAAAGTTCATGGCAATTTTGTGAAGGCCGCTGAAAAGAAATCAGCAACAAGAGGAATTACTTTTTGCATGATGATATGATCAAAATCATCTGTGCTCGGATCCAAAGTGAAGATTAATAGATATTCCAATCTATTTTTTTGATTTGTTATTGGAACTGTAATCCTAAGTATTTTTTCATAAAGGGAACAAGTATAATTTAGTTTTCCAAGTAGATCTTGCCATCTCAATCTAGTATATTGTCTTGTTGATGCAGTAATTGCATATTGTTCAGTTTCTTCATCATTTAAAAGCGGAATTATACCTTCTCGCTCTGCAGTTGTAAGTATCAGGCCATGCTTATCAGCAACACCTACGAATCGAATTCTCTGGTCTATTCCAACCAATTTCTTGCATAGGGTACTAAATTCAGTAACATTGTTTTCCATGATTATTGTTATTGGAGTTTCAGCTCGGCAATATTTTAATTTTTTTATAAAGGATTTGTCCTTGTAATTCGACGCTAATTATTCTTGAAGCAGGTATCCTTTGAAAATGCTCCGAGACTAAAACGAATTCTTCTAATGTAATTCGCTTAAAATTCTCATAATCTCTATAGGTCACAAAATAAATCGTAGGATTATCGGCGTAAATTGCTTTACTAAAAATCTCCTGCAATATACCCTTTCTAACCATAAGACATCGATATTATCAACATGGAAAGTAACTCAAGTAAATACTTTCATGTTTATTTTTAGGTAAATAATAATTTTATGATATTTATTGTTGTATTTATTTTCTATATTTTCAGAGGATTTGAACCACATTTGACATTTCATTTTGAAAGTACAAATAAACCAGCAAATCAGTTGGATCGTAATGGACTTGTCGACTTAATTTCTCAAAAAAAATCAAGAAATATTAAATTTTTCCGTATCAAGCCAAGTGATACAACTTGTATTTTTCATGGAAATTCAAAAGATTTAATATTAAACTTTAAAGTAGAATAATAGGCAAACTTAGTATGACTCATTGTATAGCAATACATTCCTATAAGGGAGGTACAGGCAAGACAACAATAGCTGCAAATGCAGCCGCACTACTTGTTCAAATGGGTAAGAAGGTTGCTATACTTGATCTTGACGTATATGCTCCAAGTTTGCATAATTATTTTAAAATAAACCCCAAGAAATGGATAAACGATTTTTTAGATAATAACGCAGATATCTATGAATCCATTATTGATATGACTCATTTACTTTTTCCAAAAGGACAGGAACAATCTAAATCCAAAGGAAGACTTTATGCAGGATTTTCAAATCCCAGTCGAGATGCAATATTCAAATTTGAAATGGGTAATGGAACGGACTATTGGAAAAAACAGTTCAGGAAATTGGTTTTCCTTAGAGAGCAAATAATCACCAAACTTGATACAGATTACATTATAATAGATACTAGTCCTGGAATAAGACATTGGTCGATTAATGCATTATCAATAGCCGATAAGTTAATTCTAACCATGAAAATGGATGATTTGGATATAGAAGGGACTAAAAAACTGTTGTTTGAGATATATACAACATTCGTTCGATTTGGTGCAATCTCATATATTTTGCTTAACAGAGTGTCAGGATACTGCATTCCATGTGATGTGATTGATTCAAATCTCGGAGAAAACCAAGACCATAAAAAAGTTTTGGAAGAATTACATGATGCAACAGGAGCAAACTATCTTTCTCCTCTACCTTGCTACTGTGATATACAATTCAGTCCCAGGGAATTTTTGACTGTTATCAATAATCCAAATCATCCATTCTCGTTGAAACTAAAAAACATCATCAGTGAAATGACAAATAAGACCTGAAACTGCAAATATTAATTTTAAATTAGAGAACATATTACTAGGATATACAATAGAATGAGCAAAAAGAAGAAAAGCACGGAAACTGATGCTAATAAAAATAATACAGCTAACAAAGATTCCAATAATGACGGGAGTTATTTTGCAAGAGGAAGAAAGAAAAGGAAACAATATTTGAAAATCATACTCCCTGCTGTTGCAGGGATAGTTGGTCTTTCAATTGTATTGGCAATATTGTTTCCAGGTGATAATGTCGCGGCTAGATATGGGGACTTGGGCTCTGCACATGAACATGCTGCATTACTAATTAGTCTAAATGGTACGGAAGTTGATCTGGCACAACAGAAATACATGGTAAGATCGAACTATATACATGTTGAAAGTTATAACGGCACACTGGATGGAACAACTCTGCATAAGCATTCATCGAATGTACCATTAGGAGAATTCTTGAAGAGTATTAGAATGGATATATCAAATGGATGTTTTGTTACCGACAATAACCAGCGATATTGCGATACTGGCGGATATGAATTAACATCTTATGTTAATGGCAATGAAACTAATGACATTATGAACTATGTAATAAATGATGACGATAGGATCTTAATTACATACGGTAATCAAAATTCAACTGAACTTGACAGAGAATTCGAAAAATTGGAAAATCTTCCAATAAATAAGAAATAGCAATTAATCATAAACCCCTCCAGTGATGGGCAAAGTACTAACCCCGCTTTTCTACAGGAAGATTGGGGTTATTCCCCCATTCTCCCCAAGATCCTAAATACATTCTTACATTTTCATATCCGAGATGCTTTAAAACAAGATAGGTATTTGCAGCTCGATACCCTCCCTGACAATAAGTGATTATTTCAGTTTGATTAGATATAAATGAGTAAAATTTTTTGAGTTTGTCGAATTCTAAAAAATTTTCATTTTCAAGATTGTGAATCCAATCAATATTTTTTGATTTAGGAATGTGTCCTCTATGAAATGCACGAACAATTATCCCGAGATATTCAGCCTCTGATCTGCAATCTATAATTACTACATCCTTGTCGCTATTGATACTGTCCTTAACGTATTGAACATCGGCCAAAACGCTCTTGTTTATCTTGTAGTTACTCTTGTTATGCTGGAATTGGTTTGTAGTTGTTTCAGTTGGATAGTTAAGATTCGTCCAATACTCGAATCCGCCATCTAATATAAACGCATTTTGAAGTGAAAAATAATTCAGCAACCAGACTCCTCTTGATGCGGTTGGCCCTGAAATGCGATCATAAAAAACTACATGGCTTGATGAATCAATGCCAAGATAATTTAACAATAATTTCATTTGTTTATTAAATTGAACAATTCCCTGTCTTGTAGTATCCAACCAATGAAATTGCATTAGATCGATGTTTACAGCACCGGGTATATGACCCTGGGCGTACTCATTGAAGGCTCTAGTGTCAACAAGTATTAATTTAGATTGTAAATGATTCATCATATCAAATAAAAAACTACTGTTTAGGATGGTGTTCAAGATCCTAATTGAGTATATCCAATAATTATTACTTTCTCAACAAAAATTGATTGAAAAGGTTTTTAATAAAAAGTACTAGAGTACATAACGAGGCAAGATATGACAAAAAGAGCGGCAAAGGCGAAATCCGACGAGAATGGGCTACCTGATTGGGCAGATAATGAACTAAAGAATGCAATTTTTCAGCCACTAGACACAATAAATAGAACTGGCTATTTTTTAGACATTAATGAACAAAATAAGAAAGCAGATATTCAACTGTATGAATCTTTGCCAGACGGCAGAACAATAGTAGAGGAAATAGAAATATCAGATGACGTAAAAACGTCAGAACTTATGAAAGGATTTGTGTATGAATATAAAATAAAGATTTCAAAAGCTAGATTAAGTGATCAATTGTGTGAATTACTGAAAGCTCGGTATCAAATCGATATGGAAGAGATATTCAAATTTGATTTAGAGAGCGCACAGATGATGGATGTAGAATCGGATTTCAATCCCAGTGGCAAAGATGATGAGGAAGATGAAGATTAGAAATTTAAATTTCAAACTAAATTTTTCGAAACTGATGTGCAATTATTAAATCTGTTAAGGCTGGAAAACAGGATTTAAAAGGAATGGATAATCCGACTATGGTAGGAACATGAATTTGGAATAAACCAGATTCAATGGAACTCAAAACAGCCTTAGAAACCTTTTCAGGATTTAGCATGTATTTCATTGGATATTTATGATCAAAATATTCGTTATTAAAAAAATTGGTTTTTACACCTATTGGACTGATTACAGAAACCTTTATCCCGGTTTCTTTCAACTCACGGTTTAAGGATTCTGAAAAGCCTAACATGGCAAATTTTGAACCACAATAAGCTGCCATTCCAGGTATACCAAAACTCGCTGCTAGAGATGCAATATTGATAATGTGGCCTGAATTTCTTTTTATCATAGAATCTAGAAAGATTTTTGTAAAATAAATCATACCAAAATAATTAGTGAAACTCACCCGTTCTATTTCTTCGATAGACATCTTTTCTACAGGTCCAAATAGACCAACGCCTGCGTTATTTACTAGTATATCAATATACCCATATCGATCATGAATAACCTCCCCTAGATGTTTAACTTCTTCTTTTCTTGATACGTCACAAGAGATTGGAAGTATCTCAAAGTTCTGTTTGATAGTGGAAGCAGTTTCATCCAATCTAGATTGATTTCTTGCAACCAAAATTAACGTCCTTAATTGAAATTTCGAAAAATCGTGTGCTATACATCTACCTATTCCACTTGATGCCCCCGTAATTAAAATAATCTTATTTTTCAGTAGATCATGCAATATTCCCATGTTATGAAGAGGAAGTTAAATTATTTAAAATGTGATATTGTATGATTTTTGTGATTTAAATTAATATCATGATTGAGATGGACTGGAGGATGAATAATTTGTCCGCAAAGTCAATCTCATTAGTGCAACCCACATTATTACAAGAGGAATATAATAAGAAGCAATTCTCCAAGCAATTATAACGTTTAATTGATCATTGTCATGTAGTATATTCCCAATTTGAGAGAAATCATTTAGGTGATTTATATACCCCCATAAACCCCATTCTGCTAATCCAGAACCACCTATTGTAATAGGCAGTGTACCCAAAATGGTAGAAGATGAAGTAGCCATAAACGATAGAAATAAACCTATGTATGAGTCAACCGAATGCGTCAACACTAAAAATGAAAGCCCATGAAAAACAAAGGCTATTAAAGTAATTGCAATTCCTACTGAAAATATTTTTACAGATGTGAAGGAGCCAAAATTTTCTCTGCTCATAACACACAAGTCATCCAAGGCCTTATTAACAGAATTAATACCCCTTTGAGCTTTTTGATCAGATACAAATTTTCTTGCTAATCTTAAAGAGAAGGCTGGCAATTGAATATTTTTTTTTGCTGAATAAATCAATATAAAAAACCAAAATCCAAATGTAGGAGTAGCTATTGATATAACAATTAACCCGATCAAAAGTGATCCATTTGCTATGGCAATAAATCCAGCTATGAAAGCCAAAATCGTTCCCACAAATACATCTGCAATGATTTCCATTGTGGTTACCCATGCCGCTCGTCCAGCTGGAACTCCACTTTTGGTTAAGAAAGCAATCCTTACAAGTTCCCCTCCAATATAAGAAGGAGTAGTTTGTGTGACAAATTCTCCTGCTAATCGGGCATAAATAATCTTCCAAAATGAACTGACGTTTTTCCCAATAAATTTTCTGACGAAATAGTAGAACCTAATTGCTTGAAGAAAAATTCTGGCCATAGTTGCTACAAAGGATAGTATAAATGGGATCACACCCACTGATAATACATCATTCAGCGAAACTGGTGTAAATAAAAAAATAAGCATCATGGGTATAATGCTTACCACTATGAAAATTACCCGCCAATTCAATGTATATCAACTAGATTAAGAGAAGGAATATAATAATCATACAAATATAACAATAAAATTACAATAACATCTAAAAATTATTTAAATGCATACTATTTTCGTTACTGGGACAGCCGGATCAGGAAAATCATTACTAACAGCAAGATTATTGGAGTGGTATCACAGTCATGAAGTATCTCCAATTTCGATTAACTTGGATCCTGGAGTATCCAAATTACAGTATGATCCAGATATAGATGTTAGAGAATTGGTTGATTTTTATTCAATAATGGAAGATTACAATTTGGGACCAAATGGTTCGCTGATATTGGCTAACGATTTAATATCTACAAAAATAGATGAAATTCAAAATCAAGTTCAAGAACTTAATCCTGACTACGTAATAGTAGATACACCTGGACAAATCGAACTATTTGTATTTAGGTCTAGTGGTCCTTATTTTGTTTCAAATTTTTATTCGGATAGCAAGGTAACGCTATTTACCATGGACGGCACGTTAGCAACGTCTCCTATTAGTTACGTTTCACTAATATTTCTAGCACAATCAATTAAGTTACGTTTAGGCATTCCTCAAATTAATGTTCTTACAAAAAGAGACAAGATAATTGAGAAATTGCCAGAAATTGTGAATTGGTCGAATTCAATTACTTCACTTCAAAATTCATTAAATCTTGAAAAAGATACAGAGCAATCTTTACTAAGTAAAGATATCATAAAAACACTTTATAAGAGTGGAAATATGCTGAGTCCTATTGCAATGTCAAATATTACTATGAATGGAATGGTAAACTTATCGGCAGCATTATCAAGAATATTAACGCATGGAGAGGAGGGACACAACGATGAAAGTTAATATAGAGACGAAATTTACTGAATGTACGGCCCATGCACCAGCTTCTACGGCCAATTTAGGCCCAGGATATGATGTATTTGGATTGGGCTTGGATGCGTTGGAGGATATTGTTACCGTAAAGATCAATAAGAGCCCAAAAACTATCAAGAATAATTTAAAAATAATTACGAAGGGCCATGGGAAAAAGAATATTCCAAATGATCCTGATTACAATACATCAGGTATAGTTGCAAGAAAAATCATATCTGATTATAATTTACACAATTATAGGTGTTTGATAGAAATTGAAAAAAATATACCCGTAGGATATGGAATGGGCAGTAGTGCTGCATCGGCAGTGGCAACCGCAATTTCCTTTAATTCTTTGTTTGGACTAGAGATGGATGAAAACAAATTATTAGATTATTCTGCTGAAGGCGAATTGGCTAGTGCCGGGGTAAAGCATTATGATAACATAGCTGCATCTCTATTTGGAAATTTTGTAGTAGTTAAAACATATCCAAGATTAGAATTTATCAAAATCAAAGCACCTAAGGACTTGATAGTAGTAATTTGTGTTCCTCAAATTAAAGTTCCAAACATGAAGACTGAAGTTTCCAGGAAAATAATTCCTAGGAAAGTAAATTTAGAAAAAACTGTTCACAATATTGCAAATGCTTGCTCAATTGTTGCAGGATTTTGCAATCAAGATATAAATATGATATGCAATGGGATCAATGATTGCATAGTAGAACCTGTTAGAAAAAAAATGATTCCGGGCTACGATGAACTAAAAAAAAGATCCATGGAAGAGGGAGCAATGGCATTCACAATTAGCGGAGCCGGACCTTCGAGTATTGCCTTTTCGAATTCAAGGAAAAAGAGTTTACATTTGGCAGAGGTCATGAGGGAAGAATATAAAAAACTCGACATTAAATGCGAAACATTTTTAAACAGACCGAGTAATGGTTCAAAAATAGTTTCAAAAAAATAGAAAAAATCCAGAAAAAAATTAGGGTTACTTTTTATTACTCTTATTAAGAAATGATGACATCATTTTTTGTCTATCTTCATGAGCAAAACATAGTGCCCAACCATAAATTTCTAACCGCAATCCTGTGTCAATATCGGCATCCATCCCTTTATTAATCAACATTTTACTTGTTCTAACAGCATTAAAGCTATTTTTAGTAATCTCTTTAGCAAATGATATAGAGTAATCTATAAGTTTCTTATTAAGCATTTTTGAAAGAGCAATATTCTTCTCCTTTTCGTTACTTTGATCGACAGATGGATCTAAATCGGATTTTTCAGAATCAGAGAGAGAAATTACTTGATTTACTAATCCAATATCTGCAGCCTCTTTAGAAGATATCATTTTTCCAGTAAAAATCATTTCCTTGGCTTTTGCAGGTCCAACTATTCTTAAAAGACGTTGAGTTCCGCCCCATCCTGGAGGGATACCAATGGTTACCTCTGGCTGACCAATTTTTGCGTTTTCAGAGGCAAATCTAATATCACAAACAAGAGATAGTTCACATCCTCCTCCCAATGCAAAACCATTAATGGCTGCAATTACTGGTTTCTCCATCTTCTCAAGTTTATTTAGCATAGATTGTGCAGACGAAGCATATTTTTCTGCCGTTACAGCATCAATGTTTACCATGTAAGAAATATCAGCACCTGCACAGAACGAACGTTCACCTGCTCCTGTGATAATAAGTACCTTAATCCCATCATCTGCAGAAATTATGTCAATTGCTCTAGTCAACTCGGCGATCACATCTAAATTCATTGCATTCAAAGCTTCGGGTCGATTTATTCTTAGAATAGCTGTATCATTGGATAAATCTATCTGAACATATTTCATGGAAGACACAAAAGGTGTTTTATAGTTCTTCAAATTAAACTTTATTAAATCTTATTCAATAAGATCGGTTTCATCATTTTTATAATTGTCCTTTTGCAAAAATTCTCTTCTTGCATTATTCATAAGTTTAAATAATGATTCTAAGGATTTAATATCTACATTTGGGTTATTAGGATTTTTCATATCGCGAAGTTGTTTAGTAAATTTTTTCGCAATATCATATAATTTAATTTTTTCTGCTAGATTTATGAATTCCTCTTTTTCGAATGGTTTGGGAAGAACCTCTGGTACACTTTTTAGAGTGGAAACATATTCAACAAATGCTTTTTTAGGCCATGCTGATGCAAACATTATCCTTTGATCATTTTTCATTTCTAAAATCTTCTTAGCAATATGCAAACCATTTTGATTTATAGAAATATTCCTTGATGGGAGATCATAATCCAGGACTACCAAATCAAAAGAGTTATTATGTGATTTAGGATTTTCGTCGGTATTATGAATGGATTTTTCATATTCAGATATCCCATCTTCATAATTTTTAGCAATAATATAGTCGTGTCTATTTTCTTCTAACCATATAGAATATAATTGACAGATATCGTCATCATCTTCTATGATTAGAATATTCATATTGATCCAGTTAGGCCAAGCAAATAATAAAATTTTACTATCGTAGATTGAGATAAATTCTAGTTCAATTGTTCACTCTCAAGAATCTTTACAAATGAATCAAGAGAAAGAGGTTTGAAGATGAAATGGTCATACATTAAGTTTTTATTTAGTAATTCCATCGCGTCCTTATTTATTTTGCTAGAGGACATGAAATAGCCTTTTATGTTCTTATCCCGTTTCTTTAAATCATCATAAAGATCAAATCCGTCTAACCCTTTGATATTGATCCCCAAAAAAACTAGAGAGTATTTTCCAGGAATAAAATTCTCAATCGCGTTGTAAGGATCTTCAAAATAATCGACCTCGTATCCTAAGTTAGTAATTGATTCTTTTATTAACGCCAGGTTATCCGAGAATTCATCTATAATTAGGAGGCTTAAATTTTCATAATCGGATTTATTGGTAACAGATTGAAATGGCATATCAACTCTTTTTATAGGAATTCTAATCAGAAATTTAGCACCAATATCGTCTATTCGATTTTCTACTGTAACAGTACCGCCATGTATCTCTATTATTTTCTTTGAAATGAATAAACCAAGTCCTGCTCCGCCAGAATTGGGGTAAAATTTTGTAAAAACTCTCTCGGGGTCATCATCTGTTATCCCCGGTCCCTCATCTTCTATCAATACGGAAGCATGATTATTTTCATCACGATCATAGACACTAATCAGTATTCGATTTCCCTCATTTTTTTTGGTAAAAAAATATGAATTGTTAAGTATATTTTCAAAGGCTTGCTTTACATATTCTCTATCCGCTTCTATTAGCATACCAGAAGTACAATGGAAAATAAAATTTATTCCTGATGAATCCTTACTAGAAAATTGATTATAATCCCCTATTATATTTTCCAAAAGTTCACAAAGGTCAAAAATTTCAAAATCCAGCTTCATTGGATTTGCTTCTATTTTAGAAATGTCTAAAATATCATTTGCAATATTCTTTAATTTTTCAGCATTCTTAATTATGATATTAAGATAATCTAACATATCAGGATCTTTAATTTTTGCTTTCAGAGTCTTTGAAAAACCTATTATCGGCAAGATGGGATTTCTAAGTTGATGTGAGGCTATATCTACAAAATCTTGTTGAAATATATTCCGTTTTTCAAGAACAGTATTCATTTCTAGTGCTGTCCAAGTATTATTAAAAAGGGTATTAAAAAAATTAACTATATCTCCTTTAAGTGATTCTGATAAGTTGCAACTAAAAATTCGTTCATTATGGTCATAAGTTATATTAAAAAAATACACACGAACCTGGTCAATGATTATTGTAATCATATGTTCACTAATTTCGACAGTAGATAGAGTATTCTTTACTGATATATTCTTAAAGGGTTTAAGAAAATCAGATATTGATTCATACTGATCACCGCTCCTACATGAAATTAGTATCCGTATAGACGAAGAATCTAAAGATTTCAGGATATCTTCAAAAGAATTTTTCTTGAGAAAAATAAAAGAATAATAGGAATTTAAGACTATATCAATTCTTTCACTATCTAGCTTTTCGAATACCTTAGCTAAATTGAAATCCATGTATTTTTAGCTGGTTTTCTTATTTTACTATTTTTTTCTTAGTATCAAAAACATCATCCAGCATTATTTCGAGATCATCTTCAAATTTCTTCAATATTCTTCTCAAGCTTTGTTCTAATTCTTTAACACGTTTTTCAGTTTCAAGTTTAAAGATTTCCCTCGATATAGCAGAATACACATGGAAATGTCCTCCCTCTTTCAAAGTTCGACTTTCTTTTACACATATTCCCAATCCTGTTAATTTTTGTAATGAACGAAAAACAGTACTCTTGTCACGATTCACTGCTTTAGATAAATCCTCTAAAGTCATTTGCTTATTATTATGTGCGATTAATGTTAATAAAAGATCCATATCCAAAGGTGATAAATCATAGATGTAAATAAAAAGATCCTTTAGTGTTGCACTCATACGGGTGATGGCATTTATTGATGATGACGGCATTTTATATAATAATATACAGTTTCAAGCTATTTAAAATTTTCTACAAAAACATATGGAAGAATCAGTTTGAAAGGTTTTGGAGGAAATGACATAAAATTTTGTTAAAATATATTTTAAAAACTAAATAGGAAAAAGGAAAATTTATGCACCGGCCATTCCATTTCGTAGTTCAATTCCCTTGTGATTTTCATCAGCTTCTGCTGCTGCTTTATGCATCTCGGACATCGCACATCCCATTTGCGCTTCTGATTTGCCTTTTCGCATAATACCACGATATAATCCGGCTTCCAATGTTTGACCATGCTGCTTTTCCCAATCTTCGACCGGTATACTGTATTTCTTTTGGATTCTATCACGATACCATTCAGGGATCACATTAAATGCACAGAAGGGTACTATACGTAGATCTGGTGTCAAGTAATGAATATCACACCTTTGTAATCTTTCTAGATCTTCATTATACTTATCTTGAAAATGCATCATTCCCAAGAAAAGAGATCTGACATGCCATGATCCCACAGAGTCAAAATTCTGTTTGAGAAGAATACTTGAAAACATCCGGCCTAAATCAAGTCCATATGGTTGTTTATTACGATCAACAAATTGGTTGAGTTTTCGTATTACTTCTAACATCGTCCAATATCTATTTGATCCTGATTTAATCTCTTCGGTTTTCTCTTCAAAGTATTCGAGTAGGCCTTTTATATCTACAAAAGATGTTAGCGGGATTAACTTTTTGGTTTGAACATCCTCAAAAACATATGTTCCCGCACCACAAGCAAAATGGATTGATAATTCATATTTTGGTTTTTTGCTGAATGCCTCAATCACATTTGTCAATGGCATACATGAGGGAACTGGAAACCAACCATCCTTTGATATTTCACCATTTGTTTGTTCTTCGATTCTTTCGATACAGTCTGGGATAGTAATTCTATATTTTTCTCGTTCTTTTTTACTCATTCTACCGGTCAGAGACACAGGTTGGAAATTTACAGCGTGCACTACATCCATGTTATTTTGAGCGAATCTGATAATACCACCCAATTCATGATCGTTTATCGATTTTATTACCGTAGGAACGAAAACAACCGTCATGCCGCATTTTCTAGCAGATTCTAGTGTATATGGTACTTCCCAGTGATTTTTTGGATTTGTTCTCGGCGTTACTCCATCAAATGATAAATATAGGTTACTAACCCCCGACATTCTTACTTGCCTCATCGTTTCTGGTGATAAGGCCAGTTTTATGCCATTAGTATTTAGCTGAACATGATCCACTCCCTCTTCCTTCATAATCTTAATCAATTCAGTGATATCATCTCTTAGCATAGGCTCGCCACCTGTGATTTGGATTGAATTTCCTGCAATAGGTCTTTCTGCTTTTAAAGTCTTCATCATTGCACGAACTTGCTCATGAGACGGTTCATACAAATAAGCACCTTCCAATCCCTTTTTAACATAAAAGAAACAATACCAACAGGTAAGATCACATCTATTTGTTACTATCATATTTGCCAATCCAGAGTGAGAAAGATGGTTTGTACACAAACCGCAATTTGTGGGGCAAGCACATTTATCTACCATTACATTTGGTGCTTTTGCGCCCTTCCCATCCATCCAATAGGTACTGAATTTTTTGTACATGTCATAGGAGCCAAAGTATAATTCCTCACATTCCCCGTGGCTTGGACAAGTTTTTGTCATGAAAACTTTTCCTTCTCTTTCAAATACCTCGGCATCAAGAATCATATTGCAATCTGGGCAAATACTTTGAGTGTACCTAATGGTACGTTTTGAACCAATAGTTTTACTAGTTAAATTGGAAATTTGTATTAGATCCATAATGTTACCTTTAATACTAAATTTAATTAACTTTATAAACATGATCTCACCAATCCTACGGTGTTTAGTTAGTAAATTAATATCTAGATGAAAGATTTAATATCTAAGATTAGATTAGTCAGTTAAAGTCATGGAGATAAGTGACAAGGCCAAAAAATCTATGGAAAGCCTTGGATTAACAAATTATGAGATTAGAGTATATACTTCGTTATTATTTGCAGGCTCAAATACAGCATCGGAAATTAGCAAGAAATCCGGCGTCCCTTATTCTAAAATATATGACGTTCTTAATAGTTTGTATGTAAGAGGATGGATTTATTCAGATAATCAAAGGCCACAGAATTTTTTTCCGAAGTCCCCTTCAAATGCTGTAGAAGCTATGATGATCGAGATGGAAAACAATCTTCGTAGTAATAAGAATGTCATAATTAATGAATTAATGCCCATATATGAGAAAACGGGATTGAAGGAAAAACCAGATATCTGGGTTGTAAGTGGATTATATAATATTGCGATAAAAGTAACTGAAATCATTCAATCAACCAAAGAGGAATTACTCATTGCAATTCCAAAGATTCCAGAAAATGTAGTACGGTCAATTCAACCAGTTTTACGTGAATTATTTGATAAAGGAGTAAAAATAATCATACTAGCGTCTGATGAAACTAACGGGGATACTGTTAAAGCAATGTCAAGGGTTGCAGAGGTAAGATTAAAAAATGACATGTTTGGAGGTGGAGTCATAGGCGATTCTAAACACGTACTAATTTTGCTGGGAGAAGGAAAAAACGATGTTGTAAATAGTTATGATACTATAGCAATTTGGGCAGAACACACAGGATTGGCAAGTTTTGCTAAAGATTATTTCCAGTATCTTTGGCAAGATGCAAAAAAATAACAATCTAGATTTTTATATAGAGAAATACAAATGTAAAAAGGACAAACAATGACATGAAAAGCCCTACTGAATAGATGATGGAGATCTTGAGTGAAGAGTTTGTCCAATTTAATTTAATTAATAATTTTTCAATGAATATATCCCATCCACTCAAATAAGAACACTGTAGAAAAATAGTGGTCCTCATAGAAACTACATCCTCACTAGAGAATTTTGGAAAGTTTATTGTTTTCAGGACATATAGATTAATCATCTTCGTCATCTATGAAAATAATCATACATATTGCATGAATGACAAACAGAACCTGGTGACATTTATGTCAAAGTATTCGAAAAATTTATGCTGGAAGGAATAAAGATCGCTTTTTGAATGCAAGAGAAAACCTAACAATAATCTACTTATACAAGCCTGTCAATACAGTTTCAAAGTTGAGGCAAATAAGAAAATACAGCGATAAAGTTAATGACAAATGCATTCAATAATGAATTGATTAATGTGTTGGATTCAAAAGTGGTATCAAAAGGTGGATTGAGAAATGTCGCGGTTTTCAATACCGATCCCAGAAATAGACAAGTCAGGAAATAAGGAAAAATGAAAGTAACGAAGATAAAGGATTCGGATAACAAACTTGTCATAACGTTAGAAGAACCCGATGATCTGTTTAGCTTACGAAGGGTAATTGATGTTGGTGATAATATTACCGCTGACACAACAAGAGTAATTAAGCAAGATAACGAATTTTCTAGACCAGATAAGGGCGAACGAGTTAAGATTAGAATAATTCTAAGAGTAGAGAAAATTAGTTTTGATGATTCAATTGACAGATTAAAAGTTTCAGGAATAATAATTACCTCCAATAATGAGAATATACCTAGAGGATTACATCATTCTATAACTGTAAAAATTAGTGATACAGTAATCTTAGAAAAAGCAAAATGGAATGAAAATTATATGAAAATATTATCAAAATCCACCATGAAATTCAAGTACCTTCTTGTGTCTATTGATTCTCAAGAGGCATGTATAGCAAGTTTAACTGGGACTTATTTGAAAACAACTCCAAATATATATTCGGGGAAGAGTGGAAAAAGGTATTCTGGAGACAAGAAAAATGAATCAAATAACAACTATTTTGAGAGTGTAAGAACCGGAATGGACATTTATCTTGACGAACAAGGAATCAGGATCATAGTATTTGGACCTGGAGAAACAAAAAGAAAACTATATAACTACCTGAAAGATCGGAGTGAGTTTTATCAAAAAGCAGATTTTAGTATAGTTGAAGGAATTGAAACTTCTGGTGAAGACGGAATCTTTGTATTTTTAAGATCACAAGCCATGAAGGAATTAATGTCCAACAGCAAAATTGCTATGGTTGCAAACATATTAGATAAAGTAATGCAGCAGATCAGCAAAGGAGAAAAAAGATACGCGATGGGAATCAAGGAAATAATATATGCGCAGTCATTAAATGCTATCGAGGCAATGGTTTATTCAGACAAGGTATTTACTGAAATAGAGGAAGAGAATTTTATTAAACTTTTGAATGATATAGAGTATAATAACACAAAGGTTTTTGCCACCGATTCTACTACAGATATGGGATTAAGAGTATCGTCTTTAGGCGGAGTGATTGCATTATTGAGATACCCTATCTATTAAATTTTGTAGACTCAATAATTTTGTAAGCCATCAAAAACCTAACAAAAATTATGACGATTAAAATTAATTATTTAATCCTATTCGCGTGAGTATTATTAGTGAGCCATAACATATAATCGGAGGAAACATCAGCCATTGATAAGATCACTATTTCAGGTATTTGATATGGATGGTTACTTTTTATTTCTGCTTTCAACTCATCGATTAAGCTCGAAGTAGTCTTAAAAAGGGCTAAGAATTCATCTTCATGTTTCAATTTGTTCTCCCATAGATACAACGATCTTATTTTTGTATAGTTTACACATGCACATAAGCGTTTATCCGTCACAAGAATTTTACTGATGTTAATCAACGATTTTTCATCCGGAAATGTGGACATTAAAATCACACCTTCGGGCTGAATTTTAGGCTGTTTCATTTTATACATTCAGAGCATCACAGCATTAATATTTTATCTAATTGAGAATAATTTCAAAATTGGCTCATAGATTCGATCGAGTTCTTGTTTTGTTAAAATAATTATTATGAAAGAAAACAAATACAAATACAAATATGATGATAGAATGAACTGAATTACTGTAAGTGAATAGAGATAATATTAGGAACATGTTAGAAAATGCCGACATAATCCAAAATGAGGAAACTTATTATCAGTTCGCAGGGTTGGGGTATAATCCGGCAATAATTGAACAAGTATCAATAATAAATATCCAATGCTGTCAGCTATTCATGAAATCTTATGACTCACAAAGTGAATTGTTTTTAGCTTCCCTAGAAATTCTGGCAGATGACGGCACGAAAAGTTTGGAACAAGAACTACACGAAACAAGAAATGTAGGAATGTTGATAAGAGATACAGGCTAAAAGGTGACTATGTAAATTGGAACAACTGGAGACAATTTGATGCAGTAGAACGAAACCATAATCACAGGAAAGATGTTTTTGATTGTTTTATTGAGAAAACTGAATTATTAAGGCCTCTGATAGAAAAAAGATTTTGTAATATAAGGGAAATTTATGAGACCAAAGGCAAGATGAATCCATTACAGGGATACTTAGATAGTGAAAATATTTCGTATCAATCACTAACAAATCTTATTGAATATATGGCGAACTATACAAAAAAACTATTTGGTGAAAAAATAATTGAGTTATCAAATGCAATATTTGGTAAAAATCCAGAATATTTTGATGATTTTTACTATTTTAGGAATCGAATTTTTGAGGATATATCAGAAAAATTTGCACGAGTAAATCCTATTTCAACGGTTATGAAGACAATGAAGGATTTAAGTTTTGACATCACCAAGATATCTTATGATATAGAAGATAGAAAAAACAAATATCCTTCTCCTATCTGCTTTTTTATCGAGATTCCGTCGAATATACGTATTCTCTATAAA